>Ga0180008_1000140_pt1 | contig 74444 bp, 91 predicted proteins | sample MM_PW_MetaG_FD_121121 | JGI IMG/M metagenome (GOLD analysis project Ga0180008, IMG submission 121121) | Groundwater microbial communities from the Aspo Hard Rock Laboratory (HRL) deep subsurface site, Sweden - MM_PW_MetaG | ecosystem: Environmental > Aquatic > Deep subsurface > Groundwater... | reverse complement strand
GGCAGGAGAAATTGCACCTTATAAAATACGTTTGAGAGTAGACTTTAAAATAATTTGAACAATTTCACCTTCATGTTTCCTTCACAAGTTCAGTAAAAAGGCAGGAGAAATTGCACCTTATAAGATTAAGGTTAAAATTAATCTTATTAATTGTGTGATTTTAATATCTTTGATGTTTTTTTTGAGGTTTTCTATTATTTCCTAATATTTTTTGTGTTATCCTTACATCAAATATTTCTGGTGCTCTTTCATATCCTTTGCTTCTGCAGATATGAAGATTACTTTTTCCAATTGTTAATCTTTTTACAATATTTCCACATTCTTTTGCAGTTTTTGGGCATACTACTAGTTTAGTTGTATATTGTGTTATTTTTTGACCACCATCTTCAAATTCACTTATTTTTTCAGTAAAAAAATCTTTTTCAAAAGCTTCACCTTTTTGAAATGTTTCGCATCTTGGATATATCATATTTTCTGGATTATAAGAATTGGCTTTGTTTTCTAGAATCATTTTATTATTTTTCATATATAAGTCCACAGGATCTACAATGAGTTACTATTTTTCCTTTGAGTTCTTCTCTAGTTCCATTGTATTCTATTCTATGGCCTTCATTGTTATGTGGGCAAGTATTTCTAGGAATTGTACAATAAGTTACATCTTTTTCTTCAAATGCATGTCCTTTTCTTACTTCTTCACATAATGATTTTTTTTCATTTCCCATATTTCTCAAGAATAAAACTTGTTTAAAAATGTTTCTAAAATTTTTTTTCAGCCTTGATTGCTGTTGGTGCTTCACCACCATGCCAGGTGAATCTTGGACGTATCCGCATAGGGTAAATTCTTTCAGAATTATCATCAAGAATTATAGCAGATCCTTTAAGACCTGGTAAATCATCCATGTATTTTTTTATTGATTCAAGAAGATAACTTTGCATAATATAATTAAGAGCTTCAAGGTCAGGGGAAGAAGTTACTCTATGACTTATTACAATATCTGATTGAGTCATAACGTCTCTATGAATTTGACCTGGTTGTTGTGTGGCTAAAACTAAGGATATTCCTGGTTGTCTTCCTTCTCTTAATAATTGGACTAAAGCATCTGTTGCAATTGTTTTTCCTTGAAGCGGAAGAAATTCGTGTGCTTCATCTATAAATATCCAGACTAAAGGATTTTCTTTTTTTTCATAAGTCTTAGAAAAATCAAGTCCTTTTGAAATAGATTCTATTTCTTCTGATTTTCTAGCCTGCATTCTTTGATTAAATATTTTTCTTGAGACAAGGCTAATTACTAAAGCTCTTACATTAAATGCCCCAACTGCATTGTAAACACTTAAATCCAGGATAGATGTTGTTCCTGCATTGATTAAATCAGAAATTTGAGTTGCTTTTTCTGTTTCTGCAAAGACCCCCCAGGTTTTTGCTGCTTCAAATAATCCAACAGCAGCATTTATTATTTCTTTTGAAGTTTTTTTATCGTGTTCAAGATCCAGAAGTATATCATCAATGTTGAAATTTCTTTTTTCTCTTAGTTTTGTTATTATTCTTTCTATTAACACAGCAACAGGGTTTATAAGGTCTAAACCAAAAGTTATTATCCAATCTTCTGCTTCTAGTTCAGTTACATCTAAAGCGAATTTTTCATCAGCATTAATTCCTTTATACATATAAGAATCATAGTGTCCGTAAGGAACAAAAATTTTTATAGGAAGATTTTTTGAATCAAGTTCCCAATCTCTTAATAATTCTTTATCTTTTTCATTTGAGAATTTCGTTGTCCAATAAATACCCATTGTATCAAATATTAGTGAAGCAATATTATTTTTTGCTTCCGTAGGAAGACTAGAAAGTTCTTCTGCTATGACTCCCAAGGTGTAAGATTTTCCACTTCCTCTCTTTCCAGCAACTAACACGACATGACTTCTTGCTATGTCCATTAAAATTTTATTACTAAGCGAGGTATACTGGCCCATTTTTACATAACTCTTTCCAAGAAAAACAAGTCCTTTATTTCCAAAAGCAATTTTGTCTGCTTCATTTCTACCTATAATTATATCTTGGGTCATAATTAAATGACTTGATTTGTATTTTTATAATTATTGTTGAACTTACTATAGTATTTTTAGAGTATTATAGTATCACAAAACTTTTTTTTAGAAATTTTTGGCTAAAAACATTTTAATTGTAATTACGAAATATTTTTAAAGGCTTTTTTCATAGAATTTAGATGGATGAAAAAGATGGAAAGGTTGAGGAAGAAAAAAAAGAAGTTCCTGGAGAGAGTAAGGTTAAACCTGAGATGAAAGAAAATGTTAAACCTATTAAACCTGTAGGAGAACAAGGGACTCTTACAGAAAAGATGAGGGCTAATCCTTGGATTATTTCAACACTTGTTTTAGGAATTATTGTTTTAATATTATTAGTTGGAAATTTTTCAGGAGGGCTTACTGGAGGTGTTGTTTCAGGAGGAGTTATTTCTTCAGAGGCTGCTGGAAATACTGTGCTTGAATTAGCAAATGCTCAAGTTGGTAATGTAGAATTGATTGAAGTTAATGAGAAAAGTGGTTTATATGAGGTTGTTCTTTTTATGCAAGGAACAGAAGTTCCTGTTTATTTGACTAAAGATGGAGAAAATCTTGTTGGGGGTTTAACACCTTTATCTGTTTTACAAGATGCTCAAAATACTCCAACTCAGCAAACACCTACAGAAGTTCCAAAAACAGATAAACCAGAAGTAGAATTATTTGTAATGAGTTATTGTCCATATGGAACTCAGGCAGAAAAAGGATTATTGCCTGTTGTTGCTTTATTAGGAGATAAAATTGATTTTAATTTGAGGTTTGTCCATTATATTCTTCATGGAGATAAGGAAGATCTTGAAAATAAGAGAGAGTTGTGTATAAGAGAAGAAGAAGGACAAGATAAGTTGAACAAATATATGGTTTGTATTTTAGATTCTGATAATCCTCAAGAACCAGGAGATGTTAGTGCTTGTGAGAAAGAAGCTGGTATTAATAGTGCTAAGTTGCAGACATGTTTGAATAATAAGGCAGAAGATTATTTTGCTGTTGATTCTGCATTAAGTGAAGGATATGGTGTTAGCGGAAGTCCTACTTTGATTATTAATGGTGTTCAATCAAGTGCAGGAAGAAGTCCTGCAAGTTATTTAGTGGGTATTTGTGCAGCATTTAATATTGCTCCTTCAGAATGTAGTGAATCATTAAGTTCTAGTTCTCCTTCAGCAGGATTTGGATATAACACAGGAACAGATACTGTTGCTCAGTGTTAATTATTCTTTAGTGTAATTAACTTTAAAAAGACCTGATTAATTTATTTTTTATGAAAGATGAATCTAATTTTACTTATCTCCAAGGAGAGTGGCCTTCTTGTAAATGTGGTCATGATAGGAATAAAAACACAATTGAGTGCATAATTAAAGAAGGAAATATTGTTTTTTGTAAGAAAGGAGATGGTTCTGAGATTAATTTAAGTGATGATCAGAAAAATTTATTACTTTGTCGTCCTTTTAAGGTAGAATTTAATAGTGTTGTGTATAATAGAGAACATCATTTTGGAGATGATAAGGTTATTGCTGTAGTTTATAGAGAAGATTAGTTAGATACAGATCATTTTTTCTTAGGTTTTTTTCTCTTTTTAATTAGATAAATAATAATTAATAAGATGATTATTATTCCCATTATAATAGATATAATTAAAATTCTTAAAGGATAATTTGTTTTTACTTCAAATTCTTGACTACTGATTGCTGTTTTATTTTCATAATTTACTGTTACATAAAAAACATATTTTCCTGGAAGGATATTTTTAGGTATGTTTAAAATTTCAGTAAAATTTATTTTCCCATTGATTGAGAGGTTTTGTTTTTTTTCAAGGATAATTTTATCTTCAAAATCTTTAATTATTTTTTCAATTGAAGTTTTTACTATTCCAACGTTTCCAACATCAATGATTTCTATTTCTGCAGGAATTATATCTCCTGGATAAACAGTTAAATATTCAGATGGAATTGTTACTAAAACATCGAAAAGAGGTTCTGAACTTTCTATTTCTATACTTAGATATAGGGCTTTGTAAAGATTTCCTGATTTTGCTAAAATATTTCCTGTATAAACATTTGGAGTTGTTTTTTCAGGAATATCAAAGATTATTCCTATATCTTTTTTTTCTCCTGGGCCCAAGAATAAATTTTCTTGATTAAGTTTTGAAAAAAGTATTATGGTAGGGGATATTTCAAAATTAATGTTTAGACTTGTTTCTCCTATGTTTTCTACTGTTATTTTTTGTGTTTGAGTTTGGCCTGGAGTTGAAGTAATTTTTAATGTAGATGGAGAAAGAGTAAAATCTCTTGTTAATATAATTATTTCATTATCTTGTGGTGGTTTTTCTTCATCATCAGGGGAACACTCTCCGCAATCATCTTCACATGTTGAACATGTTTCATCTGAATCACAATTGCCGTCTCCACAATAAGAACATTCTCCACAGTCAGAAGGACAGTTTGAGCAGTTTTCATTAGTATCACAATTATTATTCCCACAATAAGGTCCTAATGAAGAATTTATATTAAAAGAAACTTCTGAGAAATTTATCCTGGAAAAACTATCATTTGCATAAATTATTAGGTGGTGGCCTCCTTCTGTTAGAGTTAATTCAAAAGGTCCAAAGATTGTTAGATTTGGTTGATTATCTAGAGAATACCAGGTTGAATCAAGTGTAGGATCAATAACAGTGTAGTTAACTAATATAGTTAGAGCATAGCTTTGATTTAATGGACTAAGTATTTCAATACTTGGTGCATGACTATCCACCACAACAGAAACATCACTTGGGCTTAGAGATGCTTGATTTGCTAGACTAAAATTAGTTAATATTATTAATAAAAATAAAATAATTATTCCTCTTTTCATAAATACCTTTAATATTCTTTTTATTTAAAATTATCTTTTTCTTCTTAGAAATAAATAAGCTATTACAAGAACAATCACTATCGCAATTAACCAGGTTAACCAACTTATTTTTGATTTTGGTTCTTCAGGAGTTATGATTTCTTCTTCATATTCTTCAACTATTTTAACAGGGAAATCTACATTATAACCTATTCCTAGTTGTACTGTTCCTCCTTGATTCTCAGGAGCTGCTTTAACTGTAAATTTAACATCAAAAACATGTCCTATTTGAGCAGTTTCAGGAACACTTATCTTTAAAATTACTTTTGTGTCTTTGCTTCCAGGAGCCACAACATAGTTTTTTCCACTACTTATTTCAGCTATTTGTTCTCCTTGTTTTAATTCAACAACAGCATTTGCTGTTTCTGCATTTGGTTTATTTACAAGTGTGAATTCAATTTCTTTAACTTGTCCAGGGTACATTTCTAGAGGATTTTTATCCCAGTATGGAGAACTAACTCCAAATGCAATAACACTTCCTGTTCCGACTAGTAAAATTATTGTTATTAATATTGTTATTTTTAAATTAAAAATTCCCATTGTATTGTTTTTATTGTTGTTGCTGAATATATTTGATCACTTATTCCTGTTGGAACAAGGGTTAAGCAGTGAGTGACATTTCTGTTTGGGAGGGGGGTTGCTATTGTTCCTTTTGAAAGCACAAAATTAGGTATTGAAATAGGATTGTCTTCAATAAGAGCACTTCCACTTCCACAAACATCTGCTTCTGATTGGTCTGCTGAGTTAAAATTAATTGCAGGGATATATTCAGAAGGAGTTGTATCTCCTGTTAAGTTTTGAGCTGTAATTGCCAGATCAGCACTAATAGCATAATTTCCTTCATTTGTGACTTCTGTATCTTCTCCAATAATATTGGGTTGTCCTGCTGTTACAGTTCCAAAACTAATTCCTAAAGGTATTAGGCTTATTGCTTTTAATTGTTCTACTATAAATGAGTGATTGTCTTGGCCTATTTCAGGTGTTTGATCATCAATATTTACTGTTGCTGTCCATGCTCCATCATGATCATAATGATACATATTAATCCCACAAATATATTCTTTTGTATTAGCTCCATCGTTTGTTATACTAGTACAATCACCTATTGCTCCTGTTCTTTGTTCTCCTCCTAAATCAAGATCAAAACTTATTGCTAGAGAAGAATCATCAATATCAGAATAACCATTAAAATCTGTTACATTAAAATTTATTTCTACAGCAACAATTCCTGCCTGGGTTAGTGTGACACTATTATCTTGGTCAGAATCTATGTAGTTTATTATGACTGAAGGAGGTGAATTTCCAACAGTAACACTAACATCTTGAGGTTCTAATTGAGGTTCTGATTTTTTAAAAATATCCCAGAATCCTGCATTTGTAAAAGGTATGATTATCATTAATAATAATATCCCTAATACTAAATGACCTCTTTTCATATTGTTTTTACTCATTTTCTATTTAAATACTTTTCTTTAATTGAAAGGCTATTTTATTTTTTTATTGCTCTTGAATAAATTGTCCATATGTTGTTTGGATTTTTTCCTAAAAGTTTTGCAATGTCCTGGTTTTTTAATCCTAAATCTTTTAGATATTTTACAATAGCTTCTAATATACTTAGTTTATTCTTGAATATGTTAATTGGAATTAAAACTGATTTTTCTATTTTTATTTTTTCTTTTAATTTATTTGAAGAGTTTCTGTAATTTATCCAGATTGTTCTTTGATCTCTGTTAAGAGCTATTGCAATTTCACTGAATTTTAATTTTTTATTTTCTTTTAAATATTTGCAGACAACTTCTGCAGGACTTAATCCTTGTTTGAAGATACTTAAGGGGATTTCAATATTTTGAAGTTTTGATTTTATTTTATTTTGTTTTACAAATATTAATAGATCTTTTAGGTTTTCATCTAAAAAGTTTAAAAAGTTTTCATCTAATATTTTCTTCTTCTTTTTTCTACGAGCTGGAATTACAGCTACAAGAAGGACTACAATATCTATACTCCATGCATTATAACCTGTTGTTGAATAGTCTTGAGAACTTATACTTGGAACAGAAGTTAAACAATAAGAAATATTTACATAAGAGCCTGGAGGAAGTCTTGATAAGGTTATTCCAGAGATATCTATTGGAATTGTTTCTGATAATTGGGTTCCTAAAACACAAGGATTTCCAATAGATTCCTCAACTACTCTAAAATTATTTCCTGAAATATTTTCCAGAGGATTAGATTGTCCTATAAGTGCTTGAGAAGTTATTTGTAGTTTACTATCTTCTGGAATCTCAAAGTTTCCTTCATTTATTATGTTTGTATTTTGTGCTGAGTTTATGTTTGTTTGTCCTGGAAATATTGGAGGAAAAGTAATTGTTCCTGGATTTAAAGATATTGCTCTTAAAAAATTAACTGTGAATTGGTGTGTATCTTGACCTGTTGAAGGTCCTGAAAAGTCACTAATGTCTATTGTTGCTGTCCAGTATCCTGCAGCATCATAATATTCCATATCAACAGTGCAGGTAAATGTTTTTGTGTTTAGTCCGTTGTTGGTTGGGGCTGGGCAGTTGAAATTGTTTCTTGTCACTTCTCCTCCTAAATCATAATCATAACTTATTGAGACTGAAGAATCATCAATATCTGTATATCCATTAGGATCTGTAACATCAAAGATAATTTCAACTGGTGTTGTGCTTGCTGGTATTAAATCCACTTGATTGTTTGTATCTACTGAAGTTATTGTTATAATTGGGGGGTCATTTGCTCCATGATTTATTTCTAAATAAGGTGAAGTTGGATTTTTTGTAAAATAATTTGAATATGTGTTGCTTCCTGTTAAATCAATTGCTCTTGCTCTTAAATTAACATTTGTTTGTTCTGGTAATAAAGAAGTATCCCAGTTAAAACTTGAACTTTCAGTATGACTTCCTATTTCTACCCATTGTTTTGAAGTTTGCCAATCACATTGATTACAGGATTGACAATTAACTTGGTTAAGAGAAGAACAATCTAAAGTTCCTGAACAACCTGGTAATTCTCCTGATTTGTGTCCAGTAATATTAATTCCATCAATATACACCTGGTCATTATTTCCCCCAGATGTAAAATCTTGTGAAGTAAATCTTATTTCAATTGCAGAATCTATTGTGCATCCTAGACTTATAAGATCAAATTCAACTTTAGTCCAAACATCTTCACAAACATCGATTCCCCCTATTATTACACAATTATCTCCATCTTCTATCCAGTGTGCTATTCTAACAGCATTTAAAGTTCCATGATCACACCAAATATCAAAACCTTCCCTAGTATTATCATAACTACTTGGTCTTAAATAAACAGAAAGATTTATACTATCACATGTACTTCCTTCGCAAGGACTTGATAAATCAAAAGTTTGAGCAGTGTAAGAAGTAAAAGTATTGTCTTGCACTTCAAGAGAATATGTTCCTCCTAGTATCCCATTATCATTAACTGCTGATTGAAGACTACGCAAACAATCTGTTCCTGCATTAACCCAACCATCCCATGGAGCAGTAGCATCTGTTTCAAAACCAGTAAAGTGAATTAAAGTTGATGAATCTTCTTCGCTAATCCAAGAGCATCCAGCCCCAGAACAATCTGAACATTGAGCAGAATTTCCACATAAATCACAAGCACCATTATTTGCACAAGTTCCTCCTGAATCTAAATAAGCTTCAAGATAATAAGTTATTAGATCTAAATCCTCATCTGTTGAACCAGTTGCTTCCAATAAAACTCCTGTATTAACTTCTATATTACAACTTCCTGGACCACTAACCCCATTGCATTCCATATCTAATGGAATTGATGGAGGTGTGTTTTGAACATCAAATATTGTTAGTGTTGGTTCTTGTGCTACAATATATCTTATTTGGATATCATCAAAATAAGTTATGTCTGCTTGCCTTGAGCCTGCAAATCCAACATACCCATTTGTTTTTGCTGCTCCTGTTCCAAAATTTCCATCAATTGTCCAAGAACCTGGTTCTGCAGTTCCTGATTGCCAGACTTTTATTTGCCCATTTCTTGTTGAAGGATCAATTACTTTAAATCTCATATTATACCAAGTATTTGTTAACCAAGAATAAGTTCCAAGAGTTCCCCAAGAAAGCAAATCATTTAGTAAATCTAAACTACTTTGGTCATTATGAAATAATGAACAATAACCTGCACCAGTAGATATCATATCTTGAGAAAGACCTATTCTTCCAAGATCATTATTTGCAACCCAGGTATTTACATTTATTTTTGTTAGCATTTCTACAGGAAGAACACTTGAACCTAAAGCTGTTATAAATAATTTATTTGGGTCTCCTGTAGCACCTATATTTTTAAGTTGATTATTTTCTATTGACCATGTTCCACCATTTGTTTTTATTGAGTAATCAGATTCAGTAGTAATATCAGGTTTATTGACTCTATTAAAATCATCAAACCATAGATAAACATTTTTTTTATTATTTGGAGGATTTGCAGCAGCATTATTGCCGTAATACAAATAATAGTTTTCATCATAAGAACTTGCAGGAATATTTTGCTGTGATTTGAACCAAATTTGTGTTGTTGTAGAATCAAATATTGTTTCATTTACTCTATCTAACTCAATTAAGCCTGTTCCACTATCCCATACAATTCTTAGGTCATCTCCATTATCTAAAAAATCTGGTCCTGTTGTGTCAATTACAAAATAAACACTATATCCGGCTACTAAAGTAGAAGCTTGGTTATTTGTTATTCTTAATTGTTTTCTGTATTGATAAAAAGAGTTCCACCATGTTGCTTTTTCTCCTGTTTCTTTTAAAGGAGTAGAGAGAGGTTCTTCTGTTATATTTTCAGGAATTGTTATATTTTCAGGAGGAAGTGTTATTTCTTGAGTTATTATTTCATAAGTTATTGTGTCTAAGTATAATTCCGAGTTAGTTATTTCTATTTTTAGATTGTAGGAAGTTTGGTTTAGATTAAATTCAGATAAGTCACAAGTTTCTTCACAAATATCTGAAAAATTTAGTGTGATGTTTATAGGAATAATTTTTTTTGTTATGTTTGTTTCATTGATTGGAATTTCTTGTGTAATATTTTCAGGAATTGTTATTTTTTCTGGTGTGAGTGTTGTTTGGTTTGTTGGTTGTGTTATGTTTGTTGTTTGATTTGGAGAAAGAGTTTGGTTTGAAATGTTGGTTTGAGGGATTGTTTGGTTTGTTGGTTGTGTTGTATTTTGAGTTATGTTTTCATCTGGGCTGTAAAGTATTCCTATATTAAGACTATCAAATATTAAAAATTCATTTTCTGAGTTGTCTTCTAAATATACTTTTGCATTTCCTTGTTCTATTATTAACCCAGATAATTTAACTGATTGCAGTGTTCCAAAATTATCTAAAATCCAGGTATAGGTTATGTTTTCATTTATAGTAACACCTAAGGTTTCTGTATAAGTTTCTATTGTTGGGGGTGCTAAAGCAGGAGCACGTTCTTGTAAATAAGAGTATAAAAATAATCCCATTGAAATTAAGGCAATGCTTATTAGAGGTAAAATTATTTTTTTTATAATTGATTTTCTTTTTTCTCTTGAAATTGCTTTTTCACATTCTTCAAGGTGTTTTTCGTATATTGTAATGTGTTTAGTATAATAATCAAGCCATTCTTGAGGATATTTCTGTTTGAAATCTTTTTTTAATTTTTCTTGATATTCTTCTTTTGTAATTTTTTTAGAATTAAAGTCTGAAATTAGTTTTTTAGTATAATTTATTATTCTTCTTTTGACTTTAGCAACTGTTCTTATCTTTTCAATAATTTCTTTTTTTCTTTGTTCCAACTGAATTATTTTATTTATCATATGAAAAAAAGCAAGGGCTCATGATTTCTAGGGTATTTGAAAGAGAGTCCTTGCTAGAAAAAAATTTAATATTAATTATGAATTTCTTAGTTCTCTCTTTCACTATTTCTACCCTTAGAATACTTAATATGTGTATTTTATTGTTTATAAAGGTTTTTGTTATTAAGTATATATTATACTTAATCTGTGTATAATAAGGATAAGGGAAATTTTTTAAACAAGTAATCCTATATATTCGTATGCAAAAAGATGAGAAATTTTATGTTGTTGTTATTGCTATAGCTTTTGTAGCTTTATTAGTTGGGGTGTGGTTTGAATTTTTTTCATCAAGTAATGTTCTTGGGATGACAAATGCAAATAATATTCAGTTTTCTCCGGAAGATACACAAATAAGTCCTTTTATTATCAAAGTATTACTTTTTGCTTTAATAACAGTTATTTTGGCAATAGTTCTTATTTGGATTCTTAAAAGAGTTGGTTTAGGAAGAAGACCTAGGAAAAAAATTGTTAAAAAGAAAATTTCTGTAAGGGCTAAAAAGAAATAAGGTGATTTAACATAATAATTTTTAAAAAACAATCCATATTTTTACCCATATGTCTGAAATAAACTGGAAAGATAAATGCTGGGTTGCAACTATTTTTTAGTTAACAATAAGAGGGTTTTACTGAATTGGAATAAAATTTTGCAGACATGGGTTCCGATAGGAGGTCATATTAATCTTGGAGAGTCTCCTCTTGAAGCTATAAGAAGGGAAGTTGAAGAAGAGGTTGGTTTTGAGTTTGATTTATAGGAGGATTTTAATAGATATGATAATGGAAATGTAGAAGTGATTAAGATGCATCGTTTTCAATTAGAATTTGTTCCACATCATAGTCAACATATGAATTTTGTATTTTTTGGAAAATGTAAAAATCCTGATATAAAAGTTAAAGAAACTGATGAAAAAGAAAAACTTAGATGGTTTAATAAAAAGGAAGTTCTTGGAGATCCTGTGATGTTAGAGTCAGTTAGAAAATCAGCTCTTGTTGCATTAGAAGCAATAAAAACTTAATTTAATTTGTTTTCTAAATAATCAACTTCTTCATCATTGAGTTTTAGTTCTTTTTGTATTGATTTGTTGTTTTTTAAAATATTTTTTATTATTGGAAATTCATTTCTAGCACGTTTTTGATTTATATGAACATATTTTGCATATTTTTGACATATTGATTTCATTTTTATTGTTTTTTGATTATATAACCATATTTTAAGTATTCTAGATGGTTTTTTATAACTTGTAAATCCTGTTTTGATTTCTTTTTTTGCAGCTGAGATTCCGTATGAGAGAAGAAAATTTTCATAGACTAAAAATCTCCAATATTGCTGTTTATAGATTCTTCCTTTGAATATATCTGCTTTACTTAATGTATCATATGCTTTTGCAAGTTCTTTTCCTGAATATTCAGATGGAATATTTTCTTCTATCCATAATATTATTTCATCTAGAGGCATAGATACAGAATCAAAAATTCTTATTATTTCATCTGAAGTTTTTCCTTTGAAAATTAATCTTAGTGCTTTGAAAATATCTGTTTCTTTGTTTCTTTCATCAATTTCTATTGATGAATAGTTTTGTATTTTTGAAATTGTTTGAAGATCATTTATTGCAGCCCTTATATCTCCTTTTGATTTTAGAGATATTTTTGTTAGACTTTCGTTTTCTATGAATTTGTTTTCTTTTTTTAAGATATTGATTAAAACATCTTTTATTGTTTTGTAATTTATTTCTTTTAATTGAATCATGTCTGTTTTTTTTCTTAGAGGGTTTAATTTTCTATTCCAAATATCATTGGCGGTTATAATTACGGGGTAGGAAGTTAACTCAATTAAAAAAAGAAGTTCTGTTAAACCCCCTCTATCAACTGCTGAAATTCCATCTACCTCATCTACAAGAATTATTTTTCTTTTTTTTGTAAGTGATTGTTGTTCAATTGCAGGTTTTAAGATTTCTTGCAGTTTAGATTTATTTCTTAAATCAGAAGCATTTAATTCAAAAATTTCTGAATTTGTTTCAAGAGCAGCAACATGTGCTAATGTTGTTTTTCCTGTTCCAGGTGGGCCATGAAGAATTAAAGCTTTTTTTCTTGTTTTTGTTAGTTTGCTTAGGTAAAAATTTCCTAGGAATTGTTTTGTTTTTGTTATTGCTTCTTCTTGACCTTTTATGTCTTGGAAATTTTTTGGCCTATATTTTTCACACCAAGGAGTTTCTTTTTTCATTAACATTTTTATTAAAATGGTTTAAAATTTTGTTTTAATAAGTTTTGAATAGGTATAAATAGAGGGGAGGGTAGTTCATTCCAACTAAACCAGTACCATCCTTCACACTTATCTGGCTCTGTTAATTTAGGTTCTTTTTCATTAATTATTTTTGCTCTGAAAAATAAAGTTATGTAGTGTTTATTATTTTTGGTAAAAAAATCATTTGTAACTGCTACTGGATTAGCATCAATTATGTTAATATCTAGGTCGGTTTCTTCTTTTACCTCTTTAATGCAGGTATCTATTAAATTATTAAATAATTCAATATGTCCTCCTGGAAATGCCCATGTTCCTTGGCCATGTGACCCTATTCTTTTTCCTAATAATACTTTATTATCTTTTATGATTATTACACTTACTCCAACTCTGGGTCTAATTTGATTACTCATATTTTGTTCATCCCTTCAAAATGTATTCTGGGATTATTGATATTATATATTTCTTTAATCTCATAAAGCCCTCTAGTGTAGGTTTTTTCTTTTACCTTGAAATGGGTTGCTTCTAATATTTTTATACTAGCTAAAGGTCTCGACAATTTTTGATTTCCTTTTGTTTCTAATAAGGGTATTTCCCCCTCTAACCAATAGTTTCTTTGTCCTTTTTTTAAGAATCTATATATTTTACCTACTTCTAAAACTTTTGGTAAACATTCATGTTCTAATCTTCCAGCAGTTTCATGTTTTCTTAATGCTAAGTCTGGATTAAATTCAATCTGTATTCCCATTTTTATTTTGTTGGATCAAAACCAATATATTTTCTATATTTATCTTCTTTTTTTTCTGCCCATTCAATTATTTCCCTGATTTCTCTTGGAACATGCACTTTATTTTTAAAAAATTTGATTCCATTTAAATAATTATTATCAGTTAATTCATGGTGATAAAATTGTGCATCAGCAGATATTTTTTTGAATTCTGATTTCTTTTTTTTCTTTAGTTTTTCAATATATTTTTCTTCTTTTAATGTGATTAATTTTTCTAATCTCTTGTATGTTAATGGAATTATTTTTTCATTTATATATTTCTTATCTTGAATTGGAAACATTATCTGCCTAATCCGGCTAGAACAAAACTTGCTAGTAAAGATTGAAGTTGTATAAAAGGATCTGAGCCCTCTACAATTCTAAATTCTGTTTCACCTGTTTTTTCTGTTAGTTTTACTTTTAAATCTGGCTCTATTGGAAGATTCCAGATTTCTTTTTGTATTGCTTTAATAACATCTTGCCCTGAAATACTTTCTTTTAGCATAATGTCAAGAAGTTTTTCTCTGGCTTTTTGAAAATCTCCAGATAAAGTGTAATCTAGAACAATTCTTATGTCTTTGGGTTTTGCACTTGATATTATTGTCGATATAAGATCAAGGGTTATTGAAGGGGAAACAGAAGCTGTTGATTGTAAAATATTTATACATTTTCTACAATCTCCTTCACTTCCTTCATATAAATTTTCTAGAGCCTCTGCTGTTATTGTTAATCTTTCGCCATCTGCAATTTTATTAATAACTTTTTCAACATCTTTTTTTTCTAGAAGTTTGAATCTAAAAATAGCACATCTTGATTGAATTGGATCAATTATCTTTGAAGAGTAATTGCAAGATAATATGAACCTGCATGTATTTGAATAATTTTCCATTGTTCTTCTTAAGGCTTGTTGAGCTTCAGGTGTTAATGCATCTGCTTCATCTAGAAATATTACTTTGAATGGGACTTGTCCTAATGCCTTTGTTCTTGCAAAGTTTTTGACTTTTTCTCTTACAACATTAATTCCCCTTTCATCACTAGCATTTAATTCTAAATAATTTTCTTTCCAATTTTCTTTAAATAAGGTTTTTACTACAATTAAGGCTAAAGTTGATTTTCCTGTTCCTGCTGGTCCAGCAAACATTAAGTGAGGAATATTTAGTGAAGATGTTAGTGATTCAACTCTTTTTACTATTTCATCCTGACCAACAATTCCGGTGAAGTTGGATGGTCTGTATTTTTCTGTCCATATACTGCTATTAATCATAGATAGTTTATTGAGGATTAATTAATAAAGATTATTGTTGTGGATAGGGGTTATTTTTCTTTACCTAAGATTTTTTAAAAACTATATTTTCTAGATCTATTTAGCTCTAGCTCTCTTGAGCTTACGCTTACGTTTTTCTTTTCTAAGTTTTTTACGTTGCCATTTCCAACGCATTTGTCTTTTCTTTTTCCAACGTCTAGAGCTTCTCTTCATAGGAAGATGAAGAAAAAATTAGTTTAAAAAGTTATCTGCTTCTTTTCACATTAATTCTTGGGCAATATTTGCTTATAGGGCAGATTGAACATTTAGGGGAGCGAGTGTCACAGATATCTTTACCAAATTGTACTAATATTGCATTTAGCTCTTTCCAATATCTTTTTGGTAGTACTTTTGTTAGTTCAATCTCAGTTTTCTCAGCTGTTTTGGTTTTAACCCATCCAAACCTATTTGCACAAATATGAACATGCACATCAACTGGAATGACTGCTTTTCCATAGGCAAATGCTAAAACAATATTTGCTGTTTTTGGACCTATTCCTTTGATTGATAAGAGTTCTTCTCTTGTTTTTGGAACTTTTGAATTAAATTTTCCTATGAGCTCTCCTGTGACATGTTTTAATGTAGCTGTTTTTTTCTTATAATGTCCAGATGAGTAAATTATTTTTTCAAGCTTTTTTGTAGGAATTTTGATTAATTTTTCAGGAGTATCTGCAATAGCAAAAAGTTTTTTTGAAACTTTTTCTGTGTTTTCATCTCTAGCCCTAAGAGATAATAAACAGGCAATTAAGACTTTAAATGGATTTGGTTTTAAACGCATTCTGTTTAAGGTTGTTCTAGAATTAGAAGGATATTTTTTTGAGAGAATTTTTAGTATTGGAAGAATTGTTTTTTTCATTTTGTTAATTAGAATAAAGAGTATTTATTTCTTTTTTTGAACTTGGAAAATAAACTTTATTTTTTTTCTGAGAATATTCTTGTAACAATTATTATTCCTATTACTGCAATTATTGTTACTAAAATTGCTTCAATTATTTTTCCATGAACAGGACTTGCTCCAGTAATTGTAGATACCCATTCTGTTATTACATCTTTCCAAACTAATGCAATTACAAAACCAAAAGCAGCTACTATTGCAGTGTTCATAGCTTTTTTCATTTCTCTTTTAAAGTTCTGAGTTGATACTTTGGCCTTTAACTTTATTATTTCTTTTTTTGTTAGGGGTTTAGTTATTTGTTTTTTTGGCATTTTTATTTATTATGTCTTGGGAAACAAGGTTTTTAATTTCTTCTACACAATCAGGATTGACCAGGGTCATTAATCCTTGAGCTTCTTCGTTATTGAGGAGGCTTTTTAAGATTCTCCTCATGATTTTGCCTGACCTGGTTTTTGGAAGAGCATTTACCAAATAAATTCTTGATGGACGAGAAGTTGGACCAAGGTGTTTATCAACATGGCTTTTGAGTTTTTTTTCAATTTTTTCTGGATTTTTGTTTTTTCCTTTTAATACAACAAATGCAATTGGGGTCTGACCTTTTATTTTATCAGGTATTGGAACTACTGCAGATTCATTAACAAATTTATGAGTGTTTATTACATTTTCTAATTCTGCTGTTGCAAGTCTGTGTCCTGCTACTTTCATCACATCATCTGTTCTTCCTGTGATCCTAAATAAATTATTTTTCATTATTGCTCCGTCACTTGTGTCATATTTTGTTTTAAATGTTTTCCAATAAGTTTCTACATATTTTTTATGGTTTTTCCAGACTCCATGGAGCATACCAGGTGCAAAAGGAGATACTTGTGCTAAAAATCCTTTTGAAACTTTCTTTCCTGCTTTATTAAGGATTATGTGTCTTGTTCCTGGAAAACTTTTTCCTGCAATTGTTGGAATAAAAGGACCTATTCCTGGTAATACATTTATTAAAGTTCCCCCTGTTTCTGTCTGCCACCAAGTATCAATTATGGGGCACCTTGATTTTCCTATTTTTTTTAAATACCAGTTCCATGCATTTTGGTCTATTGGTTCTCCAACAGTAGCTAGTATTCTTAGGGAGTTAAGTTTATGTTTATTAACCCATTTATCTCCAAACCTCATAAACATCCTTATTGCTGTTGGAGCTGTATAAAAAGATGTTACTTTAAATTTGTCAATTATTTTCCACCATCTAGAAGGATTTGGAAAATCAGGAGTTCCTTCATAAATTAAAGTTGTTGCACCATTTAATAAAGGACCATAAAAAGCATAAGTATGGCCTGTGACCCATCCAATATCTGCAGTGCACCATATAATATCATCTTCATGTAAATTAAAATTCCACTTTGTTGTCCAGTATGCTTGAGTTGCATAACCTCCAGTATCATGAACAATTCCTTTTGGTTTACCTGTTGTTCCCGAAGTGTATAATATAAAAAGAGGGTCTTCTGAGTTCATAATTTCTGGTTTACAATAAGAAGGAGTTTTGTTAAGAATATCATAAAAATTTAAATATTTTCCAAAATAATGTTTTTTCTTATTAAATCTTGGAACCACAATCACTTTTTTTATCTTAGTTCCTTTTATTGCTTTTTTTGCTTTTTTTAATAAATTTTCTTTTTTACCTCTCCTATAATATCCATCAGCAGTTATTAGTATTTTTGCATTACCATCAATAATTCTTGTTTTTAATGCGTCTGGTGCAAAAGCAGAAAATACAACAGAATGAATTGCTCCAATTCTTGTGCAGGCAAGCATTGCTATTAGTGCTTCTGGAATTAAAGGTAAATAGATAGATACAATTTCTTGTTTTTTTACTCCTAATTGTTTGAGTGTGTTTGCAAATCTATTTACTTTTTCATAGAGCCCTGCATAAGTTAGAATAACTGTTTTTTCATTGGTTGGCTCTGGAACCCAGATTAAAGCAGGTTTTGAAGGTTTGTCTAAATGTCTGTCTAGTGCATTAACACAAAAATTGATTTTTCCTTGTTTAAACCACCAAAAATATGGAATTTTTTGAACATATGTATTTTCTGGTTTCCATAATTTTTCCCATACAAGTCCTTGTTTTGCTAATTCTGACCAAAACTTGATAGGATTTTTATCTGCTTCTTTATAGATTTTTGAATCTTTGACCCAAGCAATGTCTTTCATTGCTTTAGATGGCCAATATTTTCCTGATTTTTTTGTTATGTATGATGTCATTTTTTATTTCTCTGTTTGCCTATAATTAATAGTATTATTCCTATGAAAATAATTATTAATATTATTGCAAGAGGGATTATTGAAGAGTAAATAGCTACTATAAAACCCATACCACAACTTTCATCATTACAACTTGTTAACATAATAATGTAATATATTATCCATAAAAATATGAAAATTCCTAAAATCCAGAAACCTACTTTAAGAGTTTTTTTACCTTCTTTTTCTAGATTTTTTTTTTCTTTCATTTCAAAAATTTCCTTTTTCCTCTGGTTCCTTTATACCAAAGCATTTTTGTATAACCTGTATTATCTATTTGATTAAGATTTATTTTTAGATCTTTGAGAACAGCTTGGATCTTTCTTATTGCCATATTCATTTGGCTCGGTGTAGCAAGATATTCTAATTCAATAAAATATCCAAGATGTTTTACTCTGTTTAATTCTATTGAAACATGTTTATCTTTTTTCCATTTGTAAGTTTCATTCCATTTAATTTTTTGAACCCACTCTTTAAATCCCATATCTTTGTATAATTCGATCATATCATCAAAGTTTTCTTTAGGAATAACAAATTCAAATTCTTGTTTAACAACAATTTCTTTTGTCCAATATTTTTTTAAATGTTTTTTAAAATTAATTTCTATTTGATCTCTGGTTGTTCTTGTTCTAAATGCTTTTTTTGGATATCCCCATCTTTGTATTGCAAAATAATCGTCGACTTTTTTTCCTTTTTTAGAAAATCTAGCAATTTCTTTAATTCTTTTTCTAAATTCTTTAACTTGGGAATCTTCGAGTTTTATTTTGGTTTCAATTTCTAGCAACACTTTTTATCAAGCCCCTTTTTGTATTTTAGAAAAGTAGAGTGTTTTTATAAATGTTTTTAAGTAGAAACGCCTCTGCCGAGATTCGGACTCGGGTCACCGCCGTACTCTAAACAAGAGAAGGTTGTATTGAGATACATAGACCTTTTCTTTCATCAAGAATAGATCACCTCTCTTAGATTGGGGAGGAATGTTTGACTCCATCCAATATTATCAGCACTGATTTGTTCTTTTCCGGTTTTTTGAGAGGGCGGCATTCTTGACCACTGAACTACAGAGGCGTATTACTAAGAATTCAGGGATAATTGTTTTAAAATATTTATGGTGTTTATTCTACAAGAAAAACTTCGTCATTAGGCCTTACTTTTTCAGGAACTTTTATGCCAATGTGGTCGCCTTTTTTAGCTTTTTCAACAGATTTTCTTTCTATTTGTATGTCTTTGATTTCCACTTCAAAGTCTGTTGTGTGTCCTTTTATATGGATTTTATTTCCAACTTTTAAAATACCAGATAGTTTTATTGCAGCGACTTCTGGATGACTAAAGTAACTCGATACAATTCCTATTTTTTTTTCTTTTGTCATGTTTTATTTAAGTATAATGTATATTTAAATTTTTGGAGTGAATAGCCCTGCCAGGATTCGAACCTGGGTCAGAAGGTATTTCCAAGCTTGTTCGCATCTACGAGATATGATTTCTCTCGCGAACTTGCTCACCAGAACCTCCTATACTTGACCACTGTACTACAGGGCTCTGATTTTAGATAGAGTATTTAGTATTAAAAATTTGTTATTTATTAGTAACTCGAAATCTTTTTATACTTCTGCTTCTCTTATATATTATGGCTGTGGGAATTGCACTTTTTGTTGTTGCAGTATTAATTATTGCTATCTGGGTTTTTATAGAAATAAAAAGATTAAGACACAAGGTATTTGCTATGTTCTTAATAGCGTTGATTTTATTTGCTTATATTAGTTTTGCTGTTGTTATTAAGGATAGGAATTTAGATTTTAAATCAATAGAGGGGTGGATTGTAGCTGGAAAAATTTATTTTTCTTGGTTAGGATCTATTTTTGGAAATTTGAAAACAATTACAACAAATGCAATAAAAATGGATTGGGCTGTTAGTGAAACCTAATATGAAATTTTTAATTTTTATTTTTATGTTTTTTGTTCTTAGTGCGTTATTGATAATTAGCAATAATAATTTGGGAATGTTAGAATCAGAAAATATTGAAATTTTTTCTACACTTTATTTTGATTGGATAAATGGATTTTATAATAATCTTCAATTTTTAACAGGAAATATAGTTGGTTTGGATTGGGTTCCTTGATCTTTTGGAGTTTTTTTAACTAAATTTAAATTTAGTAGCAACAAGTTCTCCAATTAAGACTCATAATCAATTTTATCAGATTATTCGTTAACAAAATAATTAAGATGAAAATCTAAGCAAAGCAGGATTTGAACTATTAATTTCATGAAGTGCTAAAGTTAATTTGGATGGTTTTATGTTGTCCTCAGTAACTTTTATAAAGTATATACTCTATCATATATTATAAAATGCCTAAGAAAAAGATCAAACCTAAAAAGAGGATTTCTAAGAAAAAAATTGTTAAAAAGAGAACCCCTGTAAGAGCTAAAAAAGTAAGAAGATCTGTTAAGAAGATTGGATCTTTTAAAAGTAGGTTAAAATTAGTAACTAGAAATTTAATTTTGTTTGTAGTGTTATTTATTTTATCTTTTGTTTTATATAATGTTTCTACAGCAGAAATTTATGTGAATTTATTTTTTATTCTTTCAACTATTTTAGGTTTTATTTCTGTAGCTTTTTTAATTGTTTTATTAGCTTTTCTTTTTATGAAATGGTTTAGGAAATAAGTTTTTATAGTCTTATTCTGAATTAAATGTTATGCCTTAGTAGCTCAGTCCTGGTTAGAGCGCGACATTGGTAATGTCGAGGTCCTGGGTTCGAATCCCAGCTGAGGCTTTTTGAATTCGAACCTTGGTTTGTGTTTCAAAATTTTTGGTTTTGGAATACAGGTCGAGCATAAGATAATTGTGAGGCCCGAATCCCAGCTGAGGCTTTTTTCAATAACTTTATAAATCCTTTTTCTACAGATTTATATGACTAAAGCAGAATCTAATTTAGAGAAATTAAAGGAATCTTATTTAGATCTTCAGAAGAAATATGGTCTTCCTGATTTTGATAATTTTAATAAGGAATTTGGAATCGAGAGAGCTTCAGATGTTGAAACAGATTTTGTAATAAGGGAAATAAGAAAAATTGTTTCTGAGAAATTATCTAATTATCTTCGGTTTGTTGAGACTATTTTACATCCAATAAATACTCCTATGTTTGTCTTCTCAATTATTAAGTCAATAGGAATAAAAGAAAAAGATATTTTGACAGAGATCTATACAAAACTAGCTAAAATAGAAATTAGGCTTATTGAGCTGGACCTTAGTTTTGTTGAAGAAAAAGAAGTTATTTTTATAAGGGATTCTTATAATATATGGCAAGAAATAAAAAAAGATTTATTAGATGTTTTTGGAGCAATACAACTTAATTTAGATAATAAATTTGAGGTAAATAATAGGGGCTATTTTGGATAATTTACTTTCACTCATAAAAAACTTCTTCAAGGTTTAGTTCTAAGAGAGCTACAGGCATTTTTAATTTCCAGTTTTTTAAAATTTTAGGAGATATTTCTCCTACAAATCCTATTTTTTTATTGTTAAGAGTAATGCTTGCTGTTCTTCCTTCGATAAAATGTGGGGGGAGTTCTTTGGCTTCTTTTAATTCTATTTTTTTATCAAGCATTCTAAATAAATATTCTAGAATTTGTTTTATTTCTGTAAAATTTCCAGAAGTTATTGCTATTGCAATTCTTTCTTTTTCAATTATAGAATCTTTTTCTTCAAAGATTTTTCCTATTTCAAATATTTTTTGAGGATATTCTGAATCTACATTTTCTGAGAAATTTTTTAATATATAATGAGTTAAATCTTTTCTTAGAATGTTATAGTCTGTTTTTGATTCCTTTAATTCTACAAATTCTTTTTCTTGTTTTTCGTTAATGCCCATTTTTATGAATTGATTTGTTTTGTTAGTTAGATGGTAGTTTGAAACCTCTAAAAATTCTAAACCAGTTAATATTTCAGATACTTTTCTTTTGAAAATTTCTATTGGTTTTTCTTCACCCATACCTGCTATTTTTGGAACTTCTATAGTAAAATTTTCATACCCATAAGTAATTGCAATGTCTTCAATTAAATCAACTTCATGTAGGATATCTGTTCTCCATGCAGGAATTTCCACAATTCCTTTATTATAATTATGACCCATTTTTTCAATTAGTTTTTTAATTTCTTTTTCATTAAGATTAAGTCCAAGAAGTTTGTTTGTATTTTCTAAATCTAATCTCATTTTTGAAGGGGTTAAATTAGGGGTTAAAATTTTTTTAGAAGATTTTATTTCCATATTATATATTTTTCCACCCATATCTGCTAAACAAGTAATAATTATATTAAGGCATTTATTTAGTATTTCAAAATTAAATCCAGAACATTCAACAAATACCTCTTTTGTTTTAGAAGTTATTTTTCCTGTTAATTGAGAATTTATTATTGGAGGCATACTTAATATGTTTTTATTAGCATCAATAAAAATAGGGAATTGTGTTTTTCCTGCTAAAAGATTAGAATATTCTTTTCCTGCTGGGTGTTTTTGCAATATTTCTAGTCCTGACATTTCTTTATTTGTTTCTAGAGGAATAAATTTTATTTTATCTGGTTCTAAAGCTTTGTAAGTTATTGGAAGTTTTATTTTTTCAAGAGGGTAAATTCCTATCGCAAGTTTTTTTCTTTTTCTTCCTATGGTTAAGTGCAATTTTTCTTGTATTTCTATTAGTTCTTTTATTTTTTCATCATCTAGATTTAGATTTTTAATAATTGCACAGGCTGTGTAAGGTCTTATATTTTTTACAGATGATTCTATATTGACTTTATAATCTTTTTCAGGTTTATTTATTTTGTATTCTTTTAAACCTGTTTTTTTGCCTAAAAATGCTAGAAAACTTCTTTTAAATCCTTGGTAAGATAGGAAGTCTGGTCTATTTGGAAAAATTTCAATCTCAATTTCTTCATCATTAAAAGATTCAAGTGGAGTTCCAAACATAGCAATTTTTTCTTGCATTTTTGAATCTAGTTTTCCTATTTCTTTTTCGAATATTTTTCTTGGAAATTTTATATTTGCCATTTTTGTTTATTATCAATTCCTCCTGCGTGTTTATTTGCATGTTTTACTTTTTTCATAATTTCGGGGGGCATTCTTTTTTCATATTCATTTAATGTTTCATTCAAAGCTTTTTGGGCATCAATATCCATTTGATTAGCCATTTTTAATAATATAAATAGAGAATCCCCAATGTAATCTGAAGCTTCTTCTTTTTTTTCTTTAATTACTTCTTTTTGTTTTTCAGTATCTATCCATTTTATTAAGTCCCATAATTCTCCACCTTCTTCGGTTATGTTTAGTAAGAGGTCTTTTATGTTCCAGTCATTTTCCCATCCTCTGGCTTTATCAAATTCTTTTAATTTATTTTGAAGTTCTTTTATATCCATTTTTATTTCATCCAAAATTTCATTTTTCTTAATTTAGTTAGATTGTTTTTGTAAAGTTCTCTAAGATCTTTTATTTTATAATAATCTGTTATTATTCTATCAAATCCTTGTCCCCATGCTAATACTGGGATTGGTTTTCCTAAAAGAGGTGTTGTTACTTCTGGCCTAAATATTCCTGCTCCTCCAAGTTCTAACCAGACTTTTTTTTCTGGATGCCAGACATTTATTTCTACAGATGGTTCAGTATAAGGAAAATATGCAGGTGTAAATCTAATTTTTTCAAAACCCATTTTTTTATAAAATTCTTTTAAATATCCTAGTAAATGTACAAAATTTGCTTCTTCAGCTACAACAATTCCTTCTGTTTGATTAAATTCGAATCCATGACTCCAATCTATTGTTTCGTTCCTAAAACATTTTCCTAGGGAAAAATATTTTACTGGAAGATCTTTGAGTTTTAGTTTGGAAAGTGTTTGTGCAGAAAGACAAGTTGTATGTGTACGTAATACAATTTTTTTAGCTTCATTTTCATCCCACTTATATCTCCAACCTATACTTTCTTTAATACCTGATTCATGTGCTTTTTTTATATTTTTTACAAGTTCTTTATTTGGAAGTTCTGTTTTTTTATTAAGAAAGAAAGTATCTTGCATTTCTCTTACTGGATGATCTTGTGCCGTAAATAAAGCATCAAAGTTCCAAAAAGAGCTTTGGATCATAGAACCGCTCATTTCTTTAAAACCCATTTCTACCCATATTTTTTTTGCATAGTCAATTGATTGATTTACAAAATGTTTTTTTCCGCCATTTATTGCTGGAACATGAGATGTAACATCATATCTTCTAAATTTTTTTCCTTTCCAAGATGATTCTTTTTTTAGGATTTCAGGAGTTATTTGTTCAATTAGATCTTGAGTTTTTATTTTTGAACTCATTATTTTTTGCCCTAAAGGAGTAATTTGAATGTGGATTATTTTTTTTTCTTTTATTTGAATTATGTCTTTTCTATTTTCTAAATTTTTTAATGCATAGGTTTGTTCTGGAGATAGATTGTCTTTTTCTATTGGAAGCTTTTCAATTAGAAATTCTTCTGGAGTTTTTTTAGAAATCTCTGATTTGTCTGCATTAAATATTATTTTTTTGTTTTTTAATTCAATTAATGCTTTTCTTTTTAGAACTCCTATAGAGGCTTTAAATTCATCATTAGATAAAGAACCTAATTTTTGAGCTTCTTCAAGTGAAAGTATTCTTTTTTCATTTAATAGGTTTAGGAGTCTTCTTTCTGGTAGTCCTTTTTTTTTGTATAATGCTCCATTAACACCTATTTCAATTATTTTCTTTTTTTCAAAATCAAGTTTAATAAGGTCTTTATTTTGTAAATATTCTAATGATCTTAGTACAGATGTTTTATCAAGATTAGACTTTTTGCAAATTTCATTTAAATTTTCTTCAAGATAAGGAAGAATTTTTACTTCATTTGGACTTAGTGATTCAGAGATTTTTTTAGTATCCATTTTAATAAAAGAATGTCAATAGTTAAAAAAGCTTTGTTTTAATATTAAAAAGCTTTGTTTTAATAAACAACAAAAACTTTATAAAGAATATTCTTTTTAGTTAATTATGTTAAAAAAGGGGTTATCAACTGTTGTAACTACTGTGATAATGATTTTATTGGTTTTAGTTGCAGTTGGTGTTGTTTGGGTTGTTATTAAAAATATTATTGAAGATACCACTAGTCAAATAACCCCTGACAAGATTTTAGTTAGTTTAGATATAATTGATGTTAATAATGGTACTCTTACTCCAACCGTGCTTAATATTAAAGTTAAAAGAGATCCAGGCGAAGGAGCTTTAGCTGCTGTAAATTTTGGACTTTCTGATGGAACAGATACCTATATTTTTGAGAAGACAGCTACTGGTTTAGAAGAATTAGAAGAGAAGACTTTTAGGATTACTAATTCAGATTTAAGTGATAAGTTTACTTTTCCTGTGACAATTAAAGAAGTTAAAATAGCTGCAGTTATTGATGTTGGTGATGGAGAAACAGTTACTGGAGATTTTATTGATTCTTATACTACAGATTTAAGTATTTCATAGTTGAGCTTATTTTAGTGGATATTCCTAATACTAATCCTAATGCTTTTAAATCATAAATTTCTTTTTGGATTTTTCCTACAAATACGATTGGAAGATTATTTTTATTGCATAATTTAATATTTTGTTTAATTCTTGCAAGAATTTCTGCTTTTTGTTTTGGTTTAGAAGATATTATCTCATCAAGATTAATTCCAAGGTTAATTTTATTTTTTTTAACTATTTTTGCCATGACTTGATTAAATCCTGAATTTCTTTGTTTTGAATAGTCTTTTCTATTAGTTTGGTTAAGTAAAAGAATTTGAATAATTTCTTTTTCTAGAACTTTCCTATTCAGTTCGTCATCATCACTTGAAAAGATTATGGTTTTGTTTTGATTATCTTTCATAGATTTTCTTGTAGCTTCAAATGTTTTTTCTTGTATTAAGATGGTGGTCTTCATGGCAGAATTAAGGTGGGAGGATTTTTAAAACTAGTTGTTTGAAAAGTAAATAATCTACCTCTAATAACCAGATATAGATTAATAAAGAAAAGATAATGAATGAATAATTCCTTGGTTGCTTAGTAGGGTTTGAAAAAGAAAAGATTATAAAGTAAAAAATATTTATATGGCTATGATTGTAGATGAAAACTATATGAAAGAACATTATAAAGGGATGTCTCCTAAAGAAGCAAGAGAAGTTATGAAAGTCATGCAAAAATATGGAGATAATCACTGGTGGGAATCCGATGACCCTATGGAAATTGCAAAACACCAAATTTTCGAAGATGTTTTATTAACTAATTTTAAAACTTACCATCAAGGATTAGCCACACTTATTGGTAGGTCTATTGAAGTTGGAGAATTATCTTCAAAAAAATATACAGAAAAACTTAGAAAAGAGGCGAAAGATGCGATAGAAAGAGGCTCAAAAGGAGGGCTAACATCTAAACTTTCTCTTATTATGGTCTTTTTTGGTTTTTTAGTATCTATATTTTTTTTATCTTCCAATTTTACTGGAAATATTATAGGCAACTTATCTAATAGTGGTTCTAATTATCTTGGAATTGTTTCTTTAGTTATTGGGCTGGTTGGAGTTTATCTTTGGAAGAAAAAACAAAAAACCAGATGATTACCCTTCAATAATTGTTCCTTTAAAACTTTTGTTTTTTAAAAGGTTATCGAGGTTATTCATATTTTGTCCCAGAATATAGGTTTTGATTTTGTTTTTTAAAATTATTTTGGCTGATGTTTGATCTAAAACAAAATGTTGTCCTGGTTTAAATCCAAGTTTGTTTGCTGTTTTATAGAAACTTTTCCAAGTAATTTTTTCAATAAATTTAGCATTTTTGAATTTTTTTGGATTTTTATCATACAACCCAAGAACATTTGTTAAGTTGATAAAATCTGTTTTAAAATAACTAGCAATTTCTGCTGCATTTGAATCTGTTGTTTGTTTTGGTTTAAAATCTAAAGCCCCACAAAAAATAATCTCTTGTTTTTTGATTTGTTTTTTAATTTTTTTTAATTTTTGGGGTATTTTATGTAAGGGATCTTGATCAAAAAATAAGGACATAAATTTAGCATTTGTTCTTGTTGATGCTATTCCAGCTGTGCTTTGAATTTTGTTTTGTTTATTTTTTAAAGCAGAAATGTAGGTTCTTGCTATTGAACCTCCACCACATACAATTATGAATTTATAATTTTTTAAATTAGATTTTATTGTTTTTTTGAAGTTATTAAGGAATTTGAGGTCTATTTTATTTGGAATTATTAAACTTCCCCCTAGGCTTAAAACTATCACCTGTTTTTTCATAATAGGAAAAGGTTGGCGGTGTTTTTATAGTTTTTTAATGTATACTTGAGAACCATAAAGGTTTTTAATAGAGGATTTAATGATTTTATATGGATTCAGGAGAACTTCTTGCTGGAAAAATAGTTTCTTATTTTAGAACAGATTGTAGATTAGGAGAAGAATATGTAGGTAAATACCTTGATGATCCCAATTCTATTTATTTAGCTGATTTTAAATTTACCTTTAATATTGATAAAAAGAATTTAGAAGTTTTAATATTTCCTTCTAATAGTATTGATTCTCTTGAAAAATGTATTTCTTGGATTGAAACCAGACAATCTTTAAAAAAAGATCAATTAAAAGATCCTTTAAGGCAGAATATTAAAAAATATGCAAGTTTTCTTAAATATAAGAAATTTGAGAAGTTAGAAGGTAAGTATATTTTTACTGCAGAATTTGATAGTAATAATTTTAAAAAAGCAAAACATAGTGTAATTAATTATGTTCTTAGGCAGATTTTATCCTATCCTAGAGATAAAACTAAATAGTAAATAGTTTATTATCTTTTACATTGAAAATTTTTAATCGTGCTCCGCAATCAAGCCATCCATGAGCATAATTTATTGCAGCAAATGCATTTACAATATCATGTTTTTTTTCAAAATGTTTTGAATCAGATAGATAGTTTGAGACCATTTCTATTATTTCTTTAGCTTGTTTTGTTTTTTTCTTTGAAATTGATTTTTTTGCAATTTCAAGGGCTTTGCTAGTTAAGTTGAAATACTTAGTAAGTTTTTGTTTAGGAATTTTTGAGGGCATTTTATTTAAAATCTTCTTGGAGCCGGATAAGGCATTGGAAATCTTGGTGAAGGAAGTACTCCTCTTTGGGGCTGTGAAAATCTTATTTTTTTTATGATGAATTTACTACCCACAATTTCTGAGACAATTGAAGATAAAATAAGTTTTCCTCTAACTACTTTGTAAATTCCTTCAGAAACAGGAATTTTTGTAGCTGTGGAGAATCTTTGGATAATATTCTGAATTTCTTCTTTAGTCAAAATTATTTTTGTTTTTTTAGTTCCCATTTTTCCTGTTACTACTAAATTTTGTCCTTGTCCACTGCATTCTATTGTTTCCACTAGAGGATCTTTTATTAGAGGATTTATTTTTCCTAGATTTAATTCAAAATTTGTTGGTATTGGTTGGAGGTACTGAAGTCTTGGTGGAAATCTTGTTTCTGGAATTTTTAATCTTGGTTGTGGAGGCCTTATTTTAGGGGTTGTTGGAAGAGGTTTGAATTTTGGAATTTTTATAGGGGGTGCTTGTGGTTTATGGATTGTTGGAATAATTGGGGCCGGAAGGGTTATTTTTTTAGAAATATTTATTTTCTTTTTTGTTAATGGAGGTAGTTTTTTTTCTATTTTTTTTGGTTTATTTTTTATTATTTCTTTCTTCTGAGTTTTTTTTTCTGTTACTGCTTCTTTTTTTTGTTCTTCTTTTAGGGTTTTTTCTAGTTCTACTATTTCTTTTGTTGCAGAGTTTTTAATTAATTCTCTTGTAAATTCTAAAAGAAAAGCTGTTTTAAAATTTTCTGAAAACTCTTTTGAGTTTTTTAGTTCTATTAGAATCATTTTATTGTTGAAATTCTTCTGATTCAGGAAATTCTGATGAGATTGATTTTTGATAATCATCTGATTCAAATCCTGATTCTTCTGATTCAGGTTCTATTTGTTCTGCTTCAAATTCTGGTTCTTCTGACTCCGGGTCTAATTCTTCTGATTCAATAAATTTTTGTTGTTGCGGTGGAAGGGATTGGTTTTGAGATTTTTCATGTATTGTGGTTATTCCTTTAGCAATTGTTTTATTTTGATCTAGTAATTTCTCTATTTTTTCCATAATCTCTTTATTTTCTTTAGGTTTTCCTAAATGTGGATTTTTATCAGCAAGTGCTTTTGCTGAAAGTTCAAAAAGATCAAGAAGTTTTGTTATCCTGGTGGTTAAATTATCTATTTTTGTGGATAAATTTACAATTACTTTTTGTAAAGAAACAAAATTATGGACTAATATTTTTTCTATTTGAAAATCACTGCTAGATTTTGTTATAGTGGGTTTTGAAACTTTTTTTGCAGACTTTGATTTTTTTATTTTCTTCTTCTTTTTAACTGGTCTTTTCTTTTTAGATTTCTTTTTTTTCACAGCTCTTTTTTTCATATTTTATAGAATGGTTTGTTGTTTATAAATTTAATTAAAAGATATCCAAAATTTCTTCTTTAGTGTTTGAATTTTTTGATTCAGATGCTAGATCTGGACTTGTTTCAGATTCTTTTTCTTCAGGATGTTCTTTAAAATATTCTTGTTTTTCTGCTTCAATTGCTTGAATATCTTTTTCTAGATGAGGGTTTTTATTTTCAACTTCTTGTTCTTCTTTAGATTCCTCTTCATCATCAATATCTTCTTTAGCTTTGCTTTCAGATGATCTAGCTAGAGGCTCTGCTTCTTTAGTGTTCGAATCTTTTGATTCAGGTGCTAGACCTGATCTTACCTCAGAGTCTTCTATGTCTTCTTTGTTTGTTATTTGTGGGGGAAGGGGTTTAGGTTCCTCTGCTTCTGATTTTTCTTCTGGTTGGTATTTTCTTGGTTCCTTATCTGTTCCAGCTACTAAGGATTTTTCAATTTCTGCTACATATTCTGCTATTTCAGCTGCTTTGTCTGCATTAACACTAATAGAATTTATACCTGTTTCAACTAAGAATTTTACCATTTCTTTATTGCTTCCTGCTTGACCACAAATACTTGTTTCAACATTATATCTTTTGCATACTCTAATTACATAAGCCATTTGATATAATATTGCTGGATGCATTTCATCATATAGGTACTGGACTTTTTCATTTCCTCTGTCAATTGCTAACATGTACTGGGTTAAATCATTAGTTCCAAACGAGATAAATGCAATTCCTTCCTCACAAATTTCTTTTATTAATTGAACTGCAGCAGGGGTTTCAACCATTACTCCAACTTTAGCATTATCAAATCCTATTTCTTTAAGAATTTCTTTGGTTTTTTTAATTTCATCTACTGATATTACTTGAGGTAATAAAAGTCCTATTATTTTATTTTGTTCTGCTATTTTTTTTAATCCGTTGAGTTCTGCTTTAAATATTTCTGGTTTTTTTAAACTATATCTTATTCCATGAAAACCTAACATTGGATTTGCTTCAGGTTCTGAAGGAGCCCCCTTAAGATTTTGAAATTCATCACTTCTTATGTCTGATGTCCTTATCCATAATTCTTCAAAATACTGGGAAATTTTTTTAATTCCTTTATAAATTATTTCTTCATAATCTTTAATTTTGTTTTCTTTTAAAAAGTACTCTGGATGTTTTTCTGATTCTGCAATGATTCCTTCTATTCTGACCAGACCGACTTTTTTTAATTTTGTTTTAGCTGCACGTTCTGCGTAGGTTGGAAGATCCACTATTACCTTGATTTCTGTTTTTGTTTTAGCAGTTGCAGGTAAGACTTCTTTTTGGACTGTTTCTGCAATTTTGCCTTTGTAAATTTTCCCTGTAAAACCGTTTACTGTAACTATTTCTTTTTCTTTAAGTTTTGTAGTTGCTTCTTGAGTTCCTACTACAGCAGGAATTCCCATTTCTCTGGAAACTATTGCTGCATGACTTGTTCTTCCTCCTTCATCAGTAATTATTGCAGCTGATTTTTGCATTGCAACAACCATATCTGGATTAGTCATTTTTGTAACTAATATATCTCCTTGTTTTATTTTTTGAAGATCACTTACTTCTTTTATAATAATTATTTTTCCTGAAGCAATTCCAGGTGATGCAGCTAATCCTATTAGAATTGGTTCTCCTTTGAGTTCTTTTTCTCCTTCAGCTTTTTTTCCTATTGTTGTGATAGGTCTTGTTTGAACAATATAAATTTCTTCTCCTTCAATCGCAAATTCAATATCTTGTGGTTTTTTATAATGGCCTTCTAATTTTAGTGCAATATCTGCTAATTTTTTTATTTCATGTTCTTTTAGAACTTGATATTTTGATTTTTCTTCTCTTAATTTTACAATTGATTTCTCTCCTGAAGAATCTCTTGTTATTGCAATCTTTTTTTCTGCTATGGTTTTATTTAGGATTTCTAATTCTTTTGAGATAGTATAACTATCTGGAGTAATTCTTCCTGACACAATCCCTTCTCCAAGGCCCCAAACAGCTTCTATTGTAACATTGTCATTTTTATATGAAGGATCTTTTGAAAAAATAACCCCTGATTTATCAGAGTCAACCATTTTCTGAATAACAACTGCTAAGCTTGTTTGTTCATTTTTAAATCCTTTTTTGTTTCTGTAGTATGTTGCTCTAGAGGTAAATAATGAAGCAAAACATTTTTTTATATGCTCAAGAAGATTATCATTTCCTTTTATGTTTACAAAAGAATCTTGTTGTCCTGCAAAACTAGCTTCTGCAAGATCTTCTGTAGTAGCAGAACTTCTAACTGCTACAAATATTGGTTCTGAAGCTGTTCTGAGAATATCATGGGCTTGTCCTCTTTTAATAGATTCATGTTCAGATCCTCCTAAATTTTCATAAGATTCAAGAATTTCCTCTTCCATTTCTTTTGGAATTTCGGCTTTGAGAATTTTATCTCTTATTTTTTTTGTTACTTCATCTAATTGTTTTGTGTTTTCATAATTTATTGTTGAGATGAGTTCTTTAATCTCTTTATCAAGATTTGCTTTTTTTATAAAATAATCATAAGCTTGGGCTGTTATTACGAATCCTGGGGGAACTTGTACTTTTAGATTGTAGATTTCAGATAAATTTGCACCTTTTCCGCCAGCAACAGGTCCAGAATTTTTATTTAATTCAGAAAACCATTTTACAAAATCTATATTCTCTTTTTTTTGATTCATTAAAGGAAAAAGCTTGGAAAGTTAATAAAGGTTTTTGTTGCAAAAAAACCTTTTTTTGGGTGGAAGAATAGTCTTTAAGTGTTTTTCTTAATTTGATTTTTGCATCTTACAATTGTTTTTTAAATATAACTTTCCTTATGTTTTAATGATAAAAAGGAGATTTTTGCCTTCTGGTCAAATAAGCAAGATAGGATTTATATTATTTTTTTCAGGTCTTGGTTTAGCAGCAGTAAGAACTGTATGGTCAGTATATTTAAAATCTTTTTTAGGAAATGATTCTTATGTTGGTTTTTTAATTACTGCTTTTACAATAATAGGGATAATCTCTTATATTGTTTTAATTCCTCTTGTTGAAAAAAAGAACAATGCTGGTTTGTTTGTGCTTTCGACTTTTCTTTTCTTTTTATCTTATCTTTTGTTTACTATATTTACTACATTGTATGCAGTGATAATTTTAGGAGTTTTGACATCAATACTAGCGAGTTTAAGAGTAACAACAATAGGGATAATAATAAGTGATAAATCAAAAAATTCAGAATTATCTAAAAATGAGGGATTTGTTTACACTTTTTTTAATTTGGCCTGGCTTGTAGGTCCTTTATTTGCAGGATTTATCTCAGAAAAATATGGGTTCTCTTTTGTTTTTTTGATTTCCTCTATTTTGATGTTTTTATCATTAATTCTTTTTAAGTTTTTTAAAATTTCTGATACAAAAAAACCAAAACGATTGGACAAAAACCTATATAAGCTTACAAAAGATTTTTTTAATAACAAAGATAGGGTTTTTAGTTATATTATTAGTGGGGGAATTAATTTTTGGTGGGGGCTTATTTATGTTTTTATGCCTCTTTATATAATAGAGATGGGTTTTAGCACTTTTATTGTCGGGTTGTTTCTTTTTGCGATTGTTGCTCCTTTGATATTTTTTAGTTATTATTTTGGGAATTTGGCTGGAAAAAAAGGATTTAAAAAAATCTCTTTTTTAGGGTATTTGATTCTTTCAATTTTAGCTATTTTTTCTTTTATTTTTTCTTTTAATCCTATTATAGTCATGATTCTTTTAGTATTAGCAAGTGTAGGGGGGGCAATGATTGAATCAACATCAGAAGCATATTTTTTTGACATCATCAAGAAAAAACAAAGAGAAAAGTATTATGGGGTATATAATACAGCTATTGATTTAAATCATCTTGCAACTTCTTTCATAGGAGCAATTATTCTTTTGTTTTTGCCTTTTAAATTTTTATTTCTCTTTTTTGGAGTTTTTATGTTATTCTTTTCCATAGTATCTTTAAAACTTAAAAACATAGTGGAATCTAGAAGAAAAAATTGATTTTAAATATATTTGGTGTTCATAGAAAATAATAAATATACTCTTATTATCAAGATACATGGACAATAAACAAATTATCCAATGGAACATACAACAATCAAAAAAAAATATTAAGAAGAATATTCTAAAGGACAGGATAATAATTTTTTTTACTAGGATAGTTGAAGATTTGGGTAAATATAAAAATCCTAACTTTTATGGTAGGCTAAAAGAATTATTTTTATCTATATATCCTTATTTTGACTTTAAGGATACAAAGCAGATTTATGATCATTTTAAAAAATTAAATTTTAAATCTAGAGAAGGATTATTGCTCGATAAAGAAGAAATTGATTATGTAAAGTTTTTTATAAATAATCTTGATTCAAATTGTAAAATAAAAGACAGAAATAAAGTAGAACCAAAGATTAAAGAGATGCTTAGTTTATTGGTCAAGAAGTATTTACCTAATTCCTCAGTTTTAATTGAACCTTATTTGTTGGGGAAAATTATAAGTTCTGTCGGGGGAATTAAAAATTTATATAGAAAGCCTTCTAGTACAATCCAATTGATAGGTGCAGAGAGAGCTATGTTTAGACATATATCAAAAAAGAAGCCTTCTCCAAAATATGGTTTAATTTATTATTCAGGTAAAATACAAAATGCGAAAGATAAAGGAAAAACTTCAAGAAGACTTGCAAATAAACTCATATTAGGTATCAGAATAGATTATTTTCAAATGTTTGCCCAATGATGAGAAACCTTACGACAGCGGCTGAGGGCAAAAATTATAATGAAAACTAGGAGTAAATCAAAAACAGAAGAATGGAATCCTTATACAAGCAAGTGGGAAGCTGCATTTGAAAAAGGTTTGGATTTGACAGTAAATAAAACAGATAATATTCTTTATTTAGGTGCATCTTCAGGAACAACAGTTAATAGGGTATCTAAATTAACCAAGGGAATTATATTTGCTGTTGAAAATTCTCCTCAAATGGCTATAAACCTAGTAAGATTATCTAAAAAAAGACAAAATATTGCTCCTATATTTAGTGATGCAAGGGATGTAGTTTTTATAACTAAAGCTTTATTTAACAAAAAGATAAATATTTTATTTCAAGACATCCCTTCTAGAGACCAAGTTGAAATATTGATAAACGCTTCTAAGTTAGTTAGCAAGGAATGCAGGATATTTTTCTCTCTTAAAACCCAAAGTATATCCCAACAAAATCCCAAAAAGACATTACAGGAAGTTATGGAAAAATTAAAAACATGTTTTAAAATTATTCTGGTTAAAAATTTAGAACCTTTTCATAAGAAACATTATTTTTTAATATTAAGAGGGTCCTGAATAAAAAACTAATTTAAAAGGGATTTGTAGGAACATGCTTTTTTTAAATAAATGTGGTGATTACATACTAGAAGTTGTATTGTGGTTTTTTTAATCACTTATTTTTTTAGTAAACTTCTATTAACTTATAGCATCTACAGGACAGCTCTCAATTGCTTCTTTGACACACGGGGTGTTTTTTTGGGCTTTGACTTTTGCTTTTCCATCATCACTCATTTCAAATACTTCTGAACAAACAGAAGCACATGTTCCACATCCTATACATTTTTTTTTATTTATGCTTACCATTTTTAAGACTAGACTTTTTCATTTATAAGTTTTTGGATATAAATTTTTATAAAGGTTTAAGGGTTTTTTTATCTATTGCAATTAGAAAAGTTAAGTTTCCTTTTAGTCGTTTAGAGCTAGATATTGATATTTTTGAAGATAGGATTTATGATACTATTCAAGAAGCATTAGGAGATGCTCGAGCTTTAAATTATAGTCAATCTTATATTGGAGCTGTTGTTAATAGGACATGGGATGCTATTATTTATTTAAAACCAGATAATTCTTCTGATGATAAAGGCATTTTAGGAATAATTTCTTTTTTAGAGGGTGGTAGTATTAAATATGCTCTTGAAAAAGATTCTAAATAGCTAAATTTATAAACTATTTTTCTTTAGTCTTTTCATGTTAGGGTTATGGATTTTATTAGGGATTGTGGCAGTTATTATAATTACATTTTTTGTATATTACAATAGATTTACTAGATTGTCCAATAGAATTGATAATTCTTTAAGTCAGATTGATGTGCAGCTTAAGAGAAGAACTGATTTGATTCCAAATTTAATGGAGAGTGTTAAAGGATACATGAAGCATGAGAAGTCTATTATGAAGTCTGTTACAGATGCTAGAAAAGCTTTGATTGCTGCTAAAGATTTGCCTGCAAAGATGAAGGCAAATAATCAGATGGAGGGTTTTTTAGGAAAATTATTTGCTTTGGCTGAAAATTACCCTGATTTAAAAGCCAACGCCAATTTTCTCGAATTACAAAGAGAATTAGCAACCACAGAGGATAGGGTTGCCTATGCAAGACAACATTATAATGATTCAATCTTGTCCTACAATAATTCAGTTAAGCTAATGCCTGGTAGGTTTTTTGCAGGATTGTATGATTTTAAAGTTAAAGAGTATATTAAGATTGCAGAAGCTGAAAAGAAAGTTGTGAAGGTTAAGTTTTAGAATATAAATTCTTATTAATCCTTAGATAGTTTTATTTTGAAATGGTATTTGATTTTAGGTTTAGAGGTCTACAAGATGAGTCTGAAGTATTGGATTTAGAAAATTTTTTAAGATTACAATCTTTGGGTTATCCTAATTATCAAGATTGGGTTAATAAAGCAAAAGAGGAAATATTAAGCGGGTATAAGAAGGTAATTTTAGCTTTTAGTGAGGGTTGTTTGGTTGGAGATTTAATTTTTCAATCTCATAAGCAATTACGCGGATTATTGGAGTTAAAGAATTTAAGAGTTGATTCTTGGATTAGGGGGCGGTATTTTGGATCTTTTTTACTTAGACAGGCTGAAATTGAAGCAAGAAAATTTGGTCAGGGTGCGCTAATTTGTGACACACATTCTGACAATTTGGAAGTAAATTCACTTTTGAGATTTTGTGGATATCAAGAATTAGTTAGAGTCCCTCTTTATGAAAATAATAAAGAGGAAATTATTTATATTAAACCTTTAATAAAAGGGGTTGTTCTAATCTAATATTCTTATCTTAAAACTTAAAAACTCTTTCTCATTATTTTTAATATGGAAAAAGTTCATATTGATTTCAGGGATCAGATTTCAAGAAATAAATACAAGTCTTTTTTTCTTATGTTGGGGATTTTTATAATTATAATTGTGTTGGGTTATGTGATTACTCTTGCGACTGATCCAGGTTATTTTTTTGTTATTATGATTCTTGCTAGTTTATTTTCAATATTTTATGTGTGGCTTAGTTTTTATAATTCTCATAAAATTGCTATTGCTAGTGTTGGGGCTAAAAAAGCTTCTCGTGAAAGAGATAAACAATATTATGATTTAGTTGAGGGATTGACAATTGCCAGTGGGATACCTATGCCTAAACTTTATATTATGTCTTCCTCTAATATTAATGCTTTTGCTTCTGGTAGAGATCCACATCATGCAGTAATTTGTGTAACTGAAGGAGCCTTAGATAAATTAGAAAAAAGAGAATTAGAGGGAGTTTTAGCTCATGAATTAGGACATATAGCAAGTTATGATATGAGGTATATGACTTTAGTAGCTGTTGGAGTAGGTATGGTTTCAATTATTTCCCAAATTTTTTTAAGGAGTTTATGGTTTAGAGGGGGAGATAGAGATAGTAAAGGAGGTGCTATTTTTATGATAATTGCAGTTGCTTTGGCAATTTTAGCTCCTATTGTTGTTTATTTTGTTCAGATGTCTATATCAAGAAAAAGAGAATTTTCTGCTGATGCAAGTGCTGTTAAATTTACAAGATATCCTGGTGGATTAATTAAGGCTTTAAAGAAGATTAAAGAAGAGCATAAGGAACCAGAAAAGAAAGTAAGTAAAGCTCTTGCTCCTTTGTTTATAAGTAATCCTTTTAAGGGATGGGGAAATACTCACCCCCCTTTAGAAAAAAGAATTTCTGTTTTAGAAAGGATGTGAAATATATTTTGTTTTATAACAAAGGTTATAAATTGTTTGTTTTTTAATTTAAAATGGTTAGAGAAAAATTAGTAAGGCTAGCTTTTGATAATAATAAAAAATGTTTAATTATTTCAGATATTAATCAGGTTGTAATAAATCCTGTTCAGTTAAGTGGTGTTGTTATTCTTAAATATGATGGATATTCTGGAAATGAAGATAGATTAAAAATCAGAGAAAGAAATGCTTCTGAGGGAGCAAATGCTTACCTTGGTTCTCATGTTATTAGAGGTAGTCCTGTTGCTATAGGTAGTGATTTTTTTCATCCATTAATTTATTACAAGATAGATGATATTCAGTGGAGAAATGCTTCTAAAAGAGAGATAGTAGATAGCCATTATGAATCTTTAGGGGGTTTTGATGGAGAAGCTGATTAATCCTTAATTTTATAAATCCTTAATACTTCTTTTGTATAAAATGGGTGTTATAAGGAGTAGTTTATTAGTTATTGCAAGTGCTGTTCTTTTTGTAGTTTTTTTAGCAGGGAATTTATTTTTGACATTTTCTTTATCTTTAGATTATGGTAATATTAAAGCAGAGTTGAGTTCTGTTGTGAGGGAACTTGCTGAACAAGAAATAAATTTGAATTCTATTTTTGAAGAAAAATTTCCTCTTATGCAGGATTATTGTCAGAATTATTCAGAATATGTTTTTAGTGAGCAAGGTCAAACTTTTGCAATTCCTTGTGATGTTGTGGATTTGGGTTTTGATAATGTTTTTGATTATGGTGTTGAATATTTTATGGAAGAAAATTATTATAAGGATTATAATTGTGGTTTTTGGAGTTGTTTTGGTGAAACAGAAATTCCTTTTTTTCTTGTTTCTAAAAAAGCTCAGGATTACTGGAATGGGAAATTTTATTATTTATTAGTTGTTGCTATTGTTTTAGTAGCCCTGATGTTTTTGTTAGTAGAACATAAACCTAACTTGCTTATTCTTGTAGGAGCTTTATTAACATTTTCAGCATTGCTTTTTAGAAAACTTGATTGGATTTTTTCACTTATTAATAAATCATTTTTACATTTTTTAGGTGTTTTCTTTTCAAGAGCAACAGATGTTTTTTTAATTAGCATTATTATTGGAATTGTTGTTTTAGCCTTGGGAATTATTTTTAGGTTTTTGACTTTTGATTTTTTAAAAAAGAAATTTTCAAGAAAAGAAGTGCAAGAGATAGTAAAGGAAGAGGTTTCTAAAGTTAAGAAGGATAGCAAAAAAAAATAAAATAGTTTTTATAGTGTGTTTTTAGAATTAATCTATGGTAACTAAGGAAAAATGTATAGTTCTGTTTTCAGGAGGTCTTGATAGTAGACTTGCTATTAAAATTATGCAGGAGAAAGGATATGAGGTATTGCCTGTTTTTTTTAATCTTCCATTTGGAACAGGTTGTTGCAGTGAAGCTTGTAGTTTTAATTTTGCTCAACTTCATAACTTAAAATTAAAAATAATTGATTGTTCTAAGGGAAAATTATTACAAGAATATCTAAATATTGTAAAACAAGCTAAACATGGAACAGGAGCAGGGATAAATCCGTGTATTGATTGTAGAATTTTTATGTTAAAAAAAACTAAGCAGTTTGCAGATAAAAATAAAATTAAGTTTATTGCAACAGGAGAAGTTACTGGTCAGCGCCCAATGAGTCAACAAAAAAAACAAATAGAATTAATTGAGAAAGAGACAGGATTGGGTAATAGGATTATTAGGCCTTTGATTGATTTTGGAATTAAAGGCAGAAGTAGGAAGAAGCAGATTGAACTGGCTAAAAAATTTAAGATAAAATATCCTCATCCTGCAGGAGGGTGTTTACTTTGTGAAAAACAATTAAAAGACAGGTTAAATTATTTATTAAGTAGGGGAATGAATGAAAAAGAAATTAAATTAGTTAATGTGGGCAGACATTTTGTGATTAATAAATGTTGGGTTGTTATTGGAAGAAATCAAACTGAGAATAAAATTATTGAGAATTTAGGTGTTGGAAAATTAATTGAGCTAGATTATCCTGCTCCTAGTGCAATTATACTGGATAATAATAAAACTATGGATAAAAAAGTTAAGGATTTGGTTAAGGCTTATTCAAAGAAAGGAAGTTTGAAGGAGAGAAAGACGTTTGAGGGGTTAAAGTTATAAAATAATAAGTTTTAAATATATCTAATTTTGATTAAATTTATGAAAGAAAAATCAAATTTAAAGTGGGAACAGGATTTTGAGGATACTGATAAGGCTACTGGCTTAATTACTTATGGATTTGTTGTTGATAAAAAATTATTGTGGGTAAAAATCCAAGATGAGAAAAAAAATTGTTTTTATGGAATAGGTTTAGAAAAATTAAATAAGTCATGTTTTGGTGGAAGAGAATTAATAGCAGGTGCAGGTTATTATGTAAATTCTGGAAACCTTTCAGGTAATGAAAAAAATATAAAAGAACTATCAAAATATTTTGATTTTATAAAAGATGTCCCTGGAATATCTGAAAGATATAAACCAGGGTTTGAAGCATTGATTGGTAGGTTAGAAGAAGATTTGGTTTCTAAAGATTTATAATTCTAAATGGTTATTAAATTAAATGTGTAAAATATGTGAAACAAAACCAGTGTATGAATTTACAAACAAGAGGAGAGTTTGTAAAAATTGTTTTATTAGGTGGTTTCAAAAAAAAGTTTTATATACAATTAAGAAATTTAGTATGATTAAACGAGCAGATGTTATTGGTTATGTTAGTGGTGAGTGTTTTAGGGATGAAGTTTTAGAAGATGTTCTTAAATATTATGATAATAAAGCTCCAATTGAAATTATAAAATTAAAAAGATCACATTCTAATATTCCTATAATTCCAAAATCTGTTGATAAGTTGGCTATTTCTAATAATCTTGATGTGGTTGGAGAAAAAGTAATAATAACATTGCTTGATAATAAAATTAGTAATTTAAAATTAAAACCTGTTGAAGATAAGATTATTAGACCTTTGTATTTATTTTTAGATAAAGAACTTTTACTTTATGCTAAGTTAAAAAAATTAAAATTTAAAGTATTTAAAAAAAATAAAAATAAGCTTAGTAGTTTTATTGATGATTTAGAAAAAAAACACCCTGAAATAAAAAGAGCAATAGTTAATAGTTATTTGAAGTTAGTTTAATCACTTCTTTTCCATTCTGTCTAGAAAAGTTCTGATGAATTTTTCATGATTTTTTGGAGATGTTTTTATTTGTTTTATTGTATACACAGGGGTTTTATGTTTTCTTTGTTTTTCTGTTTTTATTTCAGAAGTAAGTCTTTCATTTATTTTTTCCCCTAATAAGATTTCATTATCAGCTAGAGATGAAATTTTTTTTGTATTTGTAATTAATGTTCCCATACTCATAAATTTTAGGACATTTGGTTCTTGTTTTGCAATAATTGTTCCATAATCCATTGAAATGCCAAAATTTATTTTTTGTTTAGCTAATTTATTATGTTGGTTCAGTATCTCTTTGGTTTTTTGAGAAATTTCTAAGGCATTTTTTTCATTTTTGAAAGTTTTTGTTTTTATTGGGGCTAGTATGAAAAATATATTCTCCTGATTCTCATAAATTGCTGCTTTATTTCCTTCTGCCATGTCAATTACCTTTTGTAAAATTTCTTCTGCATTACTTTTTTTTGATTCTATTTCTTTTAGATTTTTAATTTTTAAACCAACAATACTAGCATTTTGTTTTTCTCCTTTAATTGATAAAGAAAGTTCTGCTTTGTTTTTGGTTTTAATTATTGATTTTTTGCTTAAAGAAATTAAAGAAAATTTATCTTTTTGCTTTTTTTTAGGGATAATTCTCCCCACAAAACTTCTTTTATAACCTTTTCTAAAAATTGTGAATGCAACAAATCCTAAAATAGCAATCATAAATATCCACACAATAGGATATCTTACTAGGCTTATTACTCCTGTTGATGCTTCCCTTACATCAATTGTGTTTCCTGTAAGTGCAACATTTTCGCTGATTCCCATTATTTCTACTTGATATTCTCCATCAGGGGCACTTAAGATGTATTTTTGCACTTCATCTACTTTTAAACTAACATTTAAGTTTAGAGACTCATTTCCTATTTTTATTAAAACAAGATCATTGTAAGGGACGTTTCCTGCATTAGTTAGAGTTAATGTTGTATTGATTATTTCTATATTTACTTCTTTTTTTTCCATTATTTGAAATTGTGATTCGCTTGTTAGTTTATTTGAAATAGCTACTATTTTCCATTCTGATGGGGGCTCATTGTTTTTTATTGGATATTCTAAAAATTCATCTGTTGCTATTTCGGTTTGTTCTAGAATTTTGTCTTTTTTATTTTTAATTGTTATTACTGTGAATGTTTCTATTTTTTCTCCTGTTTGATCATGGAGAATTGCCTTTACTCTTAAATTATTTCCTGGTTCTATTTTTGATTCTTCAAGAACTATTTCAAGACTTGTTGGTATTTGTTTTATTAAAATATTATAACTTGTAGTACCTTGGTTTGTGATTTGATTTGCATTGTCTTTTTCATAAGCATTTATATTTACAGTGTGGGTTCCGGCCTTCATATTTTTGGGTATTGAAATATTTGCTAGGAAAAATCCCTTATTTATAGATTCTATATGGGTAATTAATTCTGTGGAATTATCTGTTCCTATTTGAAATTCTATAAATCCTTCAACATCTTCTTGATTTTCTTTTGTTGCTTCTCCTTCTAGAATTAAGTAATCTCCTGGAGCAAATTCAGTTTCTTCATTTGTTATTTGGATATCAATTAAATCTGATATTTTAAATTCATCTGATAAAATATAATCTTCTCCAAGAGTTGATTTTACTACACAATTTCCTTTAATTTCCCCAATTATTTCTTTTGTTAGAACAAGTGAAGAGTCCATTTTTTGTTCTTCTCCTGCTGATAATCCTACACCATTTTTATAGAAATTTATTAGATGTCCATTACAAATCAAATCCATTTGAAAAGTTCCTGATATTTTATTAACTGTTTTTATTGTTACAGGAATAGAAATTGTATCTCCTAAATTGTAAATTCCTGTTGGCTGTGAGTTAATTATTACTTCAGAGGTTACAAAGGAGCTAAATAATAAGATTCCAAATATAATTAATATACTCTTTTTCATACCAGAGTTAGAAGACCATTATTTATAAATATTCTTGTAGATTATAATAGAGAAAAATATTTAAGTGTTGGTTTATTCTGATGTATATGAGTTTAGAAAAAGGAATTTCTCAACCTTTATCTAGAAAAAATGCACTTAAAGAGCTTGGTAAACAATTGGCTTTTTTTTTAATTGTATTTCCTTTAGGTGGTCTTGTTACCATACCCCTTGTTAATTATGATCCTATTAATAGGCTTTTTCCATTTAGCGAAGGAAAGTCCTATGAACAATGGAATAAAGAGATAAAAAATAGTTATAGGGAAAGAAAATTTAATGAAATTTTATCTTATGATTTAGATAGTAATGGTGTTATTGATAGTTCTGAAATTAGACAGGTTATATATAGAAATACTACTTCTGCAGATTAGTTTTGTGCTTTTTTATATACTTCTGGCTTTGTTTAATAAGTCAATAAATCATCATACTTTTTAAACAGAAATTTCTCTTGTATGTTCAAGACTAAATTCTGCTTTAACTCCTAATTCGTTTATTTCTTGAATTACAACACAAATATTATGACATAAAACTTTAATCAGAAGTTCGTTAAATTGTGCTGTTTGTTTTTTGCTCTTAATATCTCCTCTAAACTTTGTCTTAATCATGTGGAAAATTGTTTCAGAGTTAGACCTTTTATGATAGTGTTCTAAAAATTCCTCATGTTTATACATAAAATAATGATACATTTTACCCCAAATTAAACAACCACCTCTTTTTCCTGTAACATTTTTCTTAAAAGGAATAAAAGGTGTTGCTCCAACTTCTTCAATAATCTTAAAATTATTTTTTGAATTGTATGCCTTATCTCCAGATACCTCATTAAGATTAAAGTTTTCTGCCGTTTTTCTAACTAATTCTGCTAATTGAGGACTATCATTTTCTTGTCCTTCTGTAATTTTAACTCCTGTGATTATATTAGTTTTTACACCTGAACATAAATGTGCCTTTAACCAAACCTTATATTTTCTCTCTTTACCCCATTTATAATCAAACCAACGAGCATATCTTGAAGTAGAAAATCCTGAACTATCAACTGCAAAATCCTTTTCAATTTCTTTAAGTGGTAATGAACTTAAGGTTATTAGATTTTCTAAAATATCCTTAATTTCTTCTTTATTCATAAAGTTAGATAGAGAAGAATAACAAGGCACATTATCAACTAATCCGTAATCGTGGGCAATTTTCATATCAGACATAAATCGTCTTAAAGAAAATCCTGTATAAACTTTCATTACAGAGCCAAAAAGCATATCTGAAAAAGGTAAAGTTGGACGACCAAATTTATATTCTGGCTGTTCTACATTCTCGCACAAATCTTTTAACAACTTCATAAAAATTAACTTTTCGTTTGTTTGAGATTTATTATAGGCACTCCAATCTTGCTTATACTTAATTTTAATACCTTTGGTTTCTGTTATCTTTCCTTCTTCATCTATTTGTCTTTTAATATAAAATTCAACTGCATAGATGTGTTTGCATTTTGTCTTTCTTAATTCACAATCAGGGCAGTTACAAGTTGGCTTGTGTCCATTAAATTTAACTTTGTATGCTTTGAAAGAAGTTTGAGAACCAACAACCCAGAAGTCATTTTGTTTTCTTATTCTTCCTGATTTAAAAATTAACTTACCTCTTTCTTCTCTGTTAAGTTTTCTTATATCCGTTGCTTGTATTTGATTATTTACTTTTATCATCTTACTTATATAAGTAATAACTACTATATAAACCTTTCTATTTCTTACCTATATAAGTAAATACAATATAATAACCGACGATAAAAATATACTTATATACTACATTACAATAAAATTAACTAATATTAACATTGTTTTTATAAACGATAATTATATAAAGGAGTTAAACTTAAATAAACCAATGAACAACAAAGAAAAGTATAAGATTAAGAAGGTAGTAAATGCTTTCAAGTGTTTAAGATGTGGTCACGAGTGGATACCTCGTGTTGAATTATCACAACTTGAAGGAGAATTAAAAGAAAAGCCGAGAATATGCCCAAATTGTAAAAGTGCATATTGGGATTTAGAAAAGAAAAATGGAACTAAAAAAGAGGTAAAAAATAATGGCAAATAAACCAAAAGTTGTTAGTCTGTTTTCGGGTTGTGGGGGATTAGATTTAGGATTTAAGAAAGCAGGATACGAAATAATTTGGGCTAATGATTTTGATAGAGATAGTGTTGAAACTTATAAAAAAAATATTGATAATCGTATTGTTTTAGGCGATATAACTAAAATACCCAGTTCTGAAATTCCTAAAAATGCAGATGTTTTATTAGGGGGTTTCCCTTGTCAGGGTTTTTCAGTTGCTAACAATAAAAGAAATGTAAAAGACAAAAGAAACTTCTTGTATAAGGAGATGTTGAGAATAATAAGGGAAACTCAACCTAAATTTTTCATCGCAGAGAATGTCAAGGGAATTTTATCATTAGGTAATGGGAAAGTTATTGAGATGATTATAAAAGATTTTAATTCAATAGGTTACAAAGTAGAAAAGCCATTTATTATAAATTGTGCTTATTATGGCGTTCCACAATTTAGAGAAAGAGTTATTATTATGGGCAACAGAATAAACGCACCAAATACATTTCCAAAGATAACTCATAAGAATGGATATAAAACACCAATTCCTGATTTTATTAAACCAGAGGATTACAATAAATTACCTCATGTTATTTCTGTAAAAGATGCAATAGGACATTTACCAGAACCACACACAGAAGAAGGTAAACTTATTCCTAATCACATTGGTTCAAAAAAAGTTAGTGGAAAGTATATTGCCAGAAAGAACGAAGTTAATCAGGCAGAGATTTGTGATTATCTTAAAATGTGGAGAGCAAAAGCAAAAATCACAACGCATAAGATAGATAAGATTTTAGGTTATAGACATACTGCGGGACATTGGTTTAGGAAAGATATATCTGGCTCAATTCCATCTCCAAAAGATTGGGCTAAACTAAAAAAGATTTTGGGCTTTGATGATAAATACGATAAAATGGTTACAGAGGTTGAAGAAAGAAAAATAAAATTTGAGCAATCTTTAAGAGTTACTAATTGGGATAGACCAAGCGACACAATAACAGCAAGTGTTCCAGAAATTCATGTAAATAGAAAAAGAAGATTAACAGCGAGAGAATGTGCAATATTACAGAGTTTTCCAGATGATTTTATATTTTATGGGAGTTTATCAAGCCAACATAGGCAAATAGGTAATGCAGTTCCACCCTTAATTGGAGAACACTTAGCTAAAACCATAAAGAAATATGTAGTAAATAATAACCCTGAAAAAAAATGGGAAGAGTTAAAAATGGTAAATACTACACTATTTAATGGTGTTAGACAACTCCCATCTTGAACACTTAGAAAAAAAATATATGGATGTTATTTGTAATATCCTTTCTAATAATATTGGAAGATTTGTCAATGAGATTAACAGCCAAAAAAATATGCCTGATTATCTACCTACAAATAAGGTTAATCCTATTGAAACTGCTTCAGAAAATATAATGAATGCAATGATTGCAAGGCGTTTAGATTGGGGTGTAGCTTCTATGTCTGGTGCTTCAGATAGTTGTTATGAGTGTGGGGATGCAATTATTCATATAGACGCTAAAACTATTTTAGATACTGATGGTGACGCAAGAGAGAGGAGTAATAGAATAGATATAAGGCAAAATCAGACATCTTTTGACTTTGATAATGCCCATGAGGTGATAAAGGGAGATGGAAAGAAATTTATTTGGAAACCTAAATTACATAGATATGAAAATCATAAACTTTTTGGAAAAGTGCCTAATCTTAGTTATATTTTAAGAGTTACTTGGTCACAAAGTAATCTCGTAGAAGAAATCTCTTTTATCTGTATTCCTAATGGGCAATTTTTTCCAACACACAAAACAATTATTGCAGGAGTTAAATCATATCCAAAAACAGGCACAGATTTAGAACATATAAGATTTGATATAAAAAAATTAGTAGAATTAGATAGTTGGAGAGAGAAAGTTATATATAAAAGAAATTAGGACTTTTTAAACAGAATCTACTTATTAAACAAAGCTTATACTTCTATAACCTTTAAAAACATATGGTGCTTGGAAAGTTCATGGGTAAGGAGGAATGGTTGATTAGTTTTTTGATGGGAATTTTAATTCTTGAGGTATTTTTTGCTGTGGAGTTTGATAATTTTATGAATGATGGGGAAATATCTTTTTCTCCTTTTACACCATTATGTGCAGATGCAAATGGAGATAAAACAGTCAATATGTTTGATGTAATCTATTTAATATCTTATTTATGCAAAGGAGGGTCTGCACCTTTTTGTAATCCAATTACTTCTTGTGGTGATGTTAATAATAATGGTCTTGTTAATATGTTTGATGTAACTTATTTAATGTTTTATTTATATAAAGCAGGACCTGTTCCTGTTGAGCAAGTTGGTGTGTGCTCTAATCCTGCTAAAGAATCTGGTCTTCAGACAATGACTTATGAAGAAGTGCAAGAAATATTAAGCAATGCACAGGTACCATAATTAGTGTGAAATCTTTATAAACTTCTTCTGTTTTTCTTATTTATGGATATTAATAATTTAGAAGAAGATAATAGGAAGCTCGTGGAGAAATTTGGAGCTGTGCGTATATCCAAATTAGGTAAACTGCCTCAATTTTATACTTTTCAGAAAAATCTTATTTATTCTCACAGAGATTTTGATAAATTTTTTTCTGCTTTAAAAAAAGGTGAAAAATGTGCTATTCTTTCTGGGTTTAATGCTTCAGGAACAATACATTTAGGACATAAACCTGTTTTTGATACAAATCTTTTTTTCCAGAAAAAATATAAGCTTCCTGTTTTTATCCCTATCTCTGACGATGAGAGTTATATTACTGGAAAAGTAAAAGATCAAGAAGAAGCATTAAAAAATTCCTTAGAATTAGCTAAAGAATTAATAGCTTATGGGTTTGATCCTAAGAATACTTTTTTTATAATTGATCAGATATACACAGATATTTATAATTTTGCAGTTAAACTTTCTAAAAAAATAACCCTTTCTGAAATTAAAGCTACTTATGGGTATAAAAATGAAGATAATCCTGGGATGTATTTTTATCCGGCTGTTCAGTCCGCACATGTTTTGTTTCCACAAGAAAAATTTAATATTAAAAATGTTTTAGTTATAATTGGGCCTGATGAAGATGCTCACATAAGGATTTCAAGAGATGTTGCACGTAAATTTGGATATAGATTACCAGCAATTCTTCATAGTTTTTTTCTTCCAGGAATAGATGGGAAAAAAATGTCTAAATCAAAAAATAATGCTATTTTTTTAAATGATAGTTTAGAGGTGATAAAGAAAAAGGTTAATAGGGCTTTTAGTGGTGGAGCAGTTACAGCTGAAGAGCAGAGAAAAAAAGGAGCAGATTCTGACAAAGATGTTTCTTGCTTTTATTTGACTAAATTATTTTTAGATGAAAAACAAAGTAAGAATCTTGTTGAAGATTACAAATCTGGAAAAATATTAACAAAAGATGTTAAAGAAAGGTTGTTTGAAGAATTATCTAAATTTGTAAAAAAATTTCAGTCTAGTCTTAAAAAAGTTAGTAAAAGTGATTTGGATAAGAGCATTTTAAGAAATTAAGATCCCTAGAACTAGTTGATTTTTTTATTAATTGTGAAGCTTTGCTGAGCAGTGTTTTTTATTTGAATAGGAAATAAGAAATTAAATAAATTTTTTAAGATTTATTTGTCTTCCAATCACTATTCCTCCTCTGCCTATTTCAAACATATAGGTATCTTTTGAATGATTTGTTCCACGCATTTTTAGGATTTCAATAAATCTTTTTCTTTCTCCCCTTACTTTTGTGAAATATAAAAGAGTTATGCTGTCTGCTTCAAATTCTATTGTAGAAACATCCTCACTTTTTCCTTTTAAAGGGTCATGCTGGACTGTAAGAAGGGTGGTTGTGTTCCATTTATTTATTATATCAAATAATCCTAGGTTTGCTTGTTTTTTTGATAAAGCATCTTCAAATAATAATGAAAAACTAGTAATACTATCCATGACCATTCTTGTTATTTTGTGCCTTAGGATAAGGGTTTCAATTGTACCCCCTCCTTCATCAAGAGTCATTTTCACTTTTTCAGGAGAGTACTCAAGGAAAATAAATTTTCCTGAATTTTCTAATCTTTGTAAATCCCATCCTAATTTTCCCATGTTGTTGTAGAATTCTTTTTTCTTTTCTTCAAAACTTACATATAAAACTGTTTCACCTCTTTTTACTCCTTCTAATAAAAAACGCAAAGCAAAAATAGTTTTTCCACTCCCACTTCCCCCAATAACTAGATTAATTGATTCTTTTTCAAATCCTCCTTCACTTATTTGATCAAATCCAGAAATTCCTGTTCCTATTTTTGGTAGTTTTGATATTATATTTGTTCTTCTTAGAACTCCTTTTGAATTTTTTACAATATTTCTAATGAACCTTGTTTTTGGTCTTTGTAAAATTCTTTCTGGAAGAAGCGTAGGTTTTTCTATTGTTTGTATTGGTTTTTCTTTGCTTTGGATGTGCTTAGACAAAATGGACTGTATTCGTGAGGGTCTGGTTTGTTTTTTCTTAGTTACTTGAGAAGATTTCTTTTTATTAGTTTTTTTCTTAGGTTTTTCCTTAATCTTACTTTTCTTTTTAAGAGTCTTTTTTCTAGAAATTCTTTTTAATGGTTTTTTCTTTACACCCTTCTTTTTTTTAGTTGTTTTTTTTCCCATATTATTTAAAAGATACTTTGTTTTTTAAATATTCCTAAGTAGATGTTAATACACCTAGTAATAATCCAGATGCAAATTTTCTTATTAAGAAAAAGAGTAAGATACTTATTGCTATAATTGGTAAAAAATATTTTAATCCTGCTTTTCCCTCACCTTTGTTTACCACACCTATTACATGGCAAGATATAAAATCTGTGACAATCATAAAGAATATTGCAAAATAAATAATGAAATTTACTGATATAGCTACTTTGCTAAATGTGAGTGGGAGGTTCATTTGAATATTGCCTGCGTCAGGAACCCTTTCAGCAAGACTTATTACCACTTCAACTAGTACAGAGCTTAATGCAAATAATACTGGTGCACCTATTGCCACTGCAACAAAAATAAATATTACATACATTAGGGTTGTTGAAGCTGCTTTTTTTTCTAGGACTTCTTTTTCTTTCATATTAGATGATGTTTGTTCTAATAAATCTGCAATGTTTCCTCCTGCTTTTAATCCAGAATTTATTAGATTTATTATTTTAGATATTTTTTCAGAATTTATTTTTTCACTCATTTTTTTTAGTGAATGTACAATTTCTATACCTGTTGTAATATCTTTACCTGCATTTAATATTTCCTTATCTAATGGAGCAAATTCAGGTCTTGCTGCAAGTAAAAATGCTCTCTCAATTGTTATTCCTGATCTTAAATTACTTGCCATTAAAGAGATAACATCTGGGAATAGAATCTCCATTTTTTTTATTCTTGTAGTTGCTTTTAGATTTGTTTTAAAATAAAAGAAAATATTTAAAAGAATAAAAATTCCTAAAGAATAAATTAGATTTATTTTTAGGAAGTAAAAAAAACTAATCGAAATTAACGCAATTATAAGGCTTAATTTAAAAATAAAATTATGGTATTCTTCTGGTGCTTTTTCTATTCCTGCGTTTTTTATGTTTTTTTTGTAATTTTCTCTGAATTTTTCAGGATATATTTTTAAGAGATTCATAATAAACTTGGTCTCCTTGATTTAATTGCACCTAGGAACATGATTTGGATCAAAACAACAACCCCAAAAATTCCGGCAAAAATACCTTGCATTATTTTTTCTTCTAGGCTTAATATTGATGAAATAATTATTAAAAAAGTAATCCCTAGTGCAGGCAAAATTACTGCAATTAGCATATAAAACATAATTAAGGGGTTAAGCCTTCCCCCGTATTGTTGTGTTTGAATTGTTTGTTCTTCTACTAGTGATTTAATACCCTCTTTTATTATTTGTGTCATATCACTTCCAGATCTCATACCATTGCTAATCTGCCAAAGAACTCTTTTGAGATATTGGGAATTTGTTGATTTTCCATATTTTTCTATAGCTTCTATATGGGAAATTCCTGTATTTATTTCTTTTACTATATTTCCAAATACTTTGCTTGCTTCTTGATAGTCTGCTTCTGCAATATTAACAAGAATTCTGAACATAGGAATCCCTGAATTTAATTGCACCAACATATCTTGAAGAACTGAAATTAAATTTTTTTCAATGTTTTTGGCTTTGTTCATAGAATACATTTTTGGATGATAAGCTTGGTTTGCCAAAATAAATCCTGAAATTAAAAATGCAGGAATTAGTCCATAAATATAGAACAATCTTGCTTGAAAAATGCCAAATAACGAGGTAGATATAACAGTTAATGTCAATAAATTAAATACAAAATATCTATAACAAATTGCTAGGTATTGTCTTCTGTTAATATTTGCATCAGTGTCTTTTAGATATTCATCTAATTTACTTGGTTTTGGATTGGTGAATTTAACAAAATTTTTACTTCTTCTTTTTAAAATTTCTATATCAGAAGTGATAGATAAGGGAATTCTGAATTTCATTTAGAATCCTCCTTTTTGATATTTTTTCCTTATTCTTAATTTAGAATTTTTTAATTCTCCCTCTATTTTCATTATTTCTTCTCTCATTTTATCCATTTCATTAGAGGGATGGGAATTTTTTGGTTGTATTTTTTCAGGAATTCTTTTGTACTCCTCTCTTATTCTTGGTTTTTGAGGTGTTTGTTGGGTTTTTGGTTTTTGGAGTTGTTGTTGATATAAATTTCTTTTTAGATATTCTGATTCTAATGGAGGAATTAATTTTTTTTCTGCTTTGAATGTGGGTTGTTGAGGCAATTCTTTAATTTTTAATTGTGAAAGTGGTTTTATTTCCTTTTTTATCATTGGAATTTCAAACTTTTCCTTTCTTATTTCTTCTTCTGGTTTGACAACCTTTTTAAAAGGTTCATTTTTGATTTCTGGTTTTGGAGTTAGTTTTGGTTCTAGTTTTATTTTTTGAGGAACTATTTTTTTAGGTTCTTTTAGTTTATCTATTGAGTTATTTTTTATTATGTCATAAAGTTTTTCTTTATTCATATAATAAAGATTCATTATTTTTCCAATAGTTTTTAAATCATTTAGTTTGTTTTTGATAGTCCATTCTAGAATTTTTTTCTTTTTATCTAGATTTTCTTGAATTTCTTTTTCTGACATTCCTGTATGTCTTCCTAGTTCATCAAAAAGAGATAGACTTGTATTGTGAATTACAAATTGATCTGTTTCTGGAATCCATCTGTGAAGTATGTTTGCAGTAATTTTTTCTTTACCAGGCATAAATTCTGCTACTTGGGATGTTCTTCTTAAACCTCTTTTTCTGTCTCTGAACATTACTACATTTAGATTTACATTACCTAGCATATTTGGGGGAACATTAATAGGAGGATTAGTTAGTCTCCTTATTGTTTCATTTGCAGTATCTGCATGGACAGTTGCATATACTGAGTGTCCAGTATGCATAGCTTCAAATAAAACTTCTGCTTCTTTTTGTCTTCTTATTTCTCCTAGAACTATTCTATCAGGTCTCATTCTTAAGGAGTTTACAAGTAAATCTAACATAGAAACTTCTCCTTTTCCTTCAGGATTTGCAGTTCTTGTCACAAGGGGGCACCAATATAAGAATTCAGGCAACATTAATTCCCTAGTGTCTTCCATACTAATTACCCTATGGTTTGGAGGGATAAAAGGCATACATGCATTAAGAAAAACAGTTTTTCCAGAAGCTGTTCCTCCTGAAATTAGGACATTCATCTCATATTCTATTGCAAGCCATAATAAGGAAGCTATTTCTATACTTACTGTTTTGTTTTCAATTAAATGTGCAATAGTAAAAGGATCTCTTGCAAATTTTCTTATTGTTATTGTATTTCCTTTTGTTGAAATAGGATATAGGACTGCATTGGCTCTGTCACCTGTAACAACATGAGCATCAAGAAGGGGTTCCAAAACATTTATCTGTCTTCCAACTCTTCTTGCAATTATATTAGAATAATTTACTATTTCATCTTCTGATTTTGGAATTATGTTGGTTTTAAGCCATCCATATTTTTTGTGATAGATTCTTATTGGTTCTTTACTGCTGGTAATTACAATTTCTTCTAGTTGAGGGTCATTTATGAGGAATTCTATTTTTCCTAAGCCAAGCATTTCTTGCATTAACATCCCAATTAGAAAATCTTGGGTTTCAATTTGAATGTCGGGAACTTTTTTTCTTAATAAGTTATGGGCATCAGTTATGAATCTATTTTTTATTTTTTCAACAGCTTTTTTATCAGCCATTTCACCTATTGAAATGCTTGTAATTGTGATGAGGTCTTTCCTTATATCATCTAATAAAGCTTCTGTTCCTTTTTCTATTTCAGGAATAAAAAGACTATAAGTTAATCCTTCTTCTGTTTTACTTATTTTGATATTTACTACTGCTTTGTCTATGTTTAACTGATAATTTTCTGATATGTTTGGTTGGAAATCTGTTTTTTTTTCATCTGGCCTAAATAGTTGTTTGGTTTTTACTAACTGTCTTTTTTTTGTTAAAAAATTATTTTTTAATTTATTTTTAAAAGTTTTCTTTTTGTTTGTTTGTATTTTAGACAGTTTTTTGATTATTTTCTTTTGTTCCTTTTTCATTTATTCTTACCTCTGGAGGATTGAAAGCAGGATATTCTATTCTTACTAATTCATGATTCTCTAGAATTTTTGACCACTCTAGAGCTTTTTCTTTTGTAATGTCAAAGACTTTTCCAATAGAATTTATGCTTAGGTTTTTTTTATCTTTTAATAATTCATATAAAATATCTAAATCTGTTTCTGATTTTGTTTTCTTCTTTTTTATTAAGGGGGTATTTATTTTTAATTCTTCTATTTTTTTATGTTTTACAAATTTACTATAGGCAAAAAATAGCAAAGATAAAAGTATTATCCACTGTATAATAAATGCTATTACTGATATACTTATTCCCATTGGAAGAGGTTTATCGCTATCTGTAATTCTTCCTGAAATTGATGCATAAGATATTGTTCCTTTGTTTGTAAATAATAAAATATTTAATCCTGATAAAATTATTATAACAATTAGCACTATTAAAAAAACTCTTTTTTTCATTATCTTTTTTCTGAAAATGTTTATATACTTATTTTAATATTTATTAGATGAGTAGTTATATAAAGTTTACTAAAAAATGGTGAAAAAAGCGCAAGTTGGAATAGAATATATGATTGTTATTAGTTTTGTTACTTTTGCTGTTATGTCTGTTTTAGTCATTGCTATGTTTTATTCTGATAAGATAAAGGATCGAATTAAATTAAATCAGGTAGAAAGTTTTTTTACCCAACTTTTGAATTCAGCTGAATCAGTGTTTTTTTCAGGAGAGCCTAGTAAGACCTCTATTAGTCTTTTTTTACCAGCAGGCATAGGGGAGATTACGATCTATGATGAATATATTTTAGTTGTTACAAGTACTAGTTCAGGTGATAATAGAGAAATTTTTAGGAGTGATGTTCCAATTCAGGGAACAATTTCTATAACAGAGGGAACAAAGAAATTAGTGCTTACAGCATATGAAAATTATTTAGATATAAGTGAAGCTTAGAATGAATGAATTATTAACTTTCATTATATTTTTGTTATTCCCCTTAATTTATTATAGGATTATGTATGTTATTCACCCTGCTTATTTTAAAGAATTTTGGTTGAGGAGAAAGACAGGTTTACAAATTCATCATTTACACTATGGAATTATTTTTATTCTTATTGCAATATTTATTTTAATTTTCATAGGTAAAAATATTTATGTGTTGGCTTTGTTTGGCTTGGGATTGGGTTGGTGCTGGATTTGTTTATTTCCTCACTATTGATATCTGGAAACAGGAAATTAGAATTAAAGGTTTATGAAAAATCACTTGTACCAACAATAATTTTATTTATTTTTATTATCTTTTTGTTTTTTTTATTATCTTTTTTATTTTAAGTGCACTTTCTTGGAATTATGATGCTGTTAAAAAAGCAATATATTTCTTTATTTGCACTTCCATTTTCTCCAGTACTTTGAATATTTATATAATCTTCAAAGACATAATGTTCTTGAGCATTTAAAAAAAATTCTTTTGTTATGATTTCAAGAGCATTTTCTTGGTTTTCTTCTTCTTTTAGAAATCTTAGTTCTATTTTAAAGAGGCCATTAATTGTGGTATCTCTGTTATAAATCTCTGCATAACAATTAACTGTTTTATCAATACAAATGTCTCCTGAATAATAATTACAAATAGAAGTTTTATTTTTATTAATTATTGAGTAACTTATTTCTTTTCCAGTGCATTCTAGGTCTAAGGAACTAGATTCAGAAGATGAACTTTCTCCTCCACCACCTCCACCAGATGAAGAACTTTGATCTTGGCTAGAAGTAATTATTTCTTGAGTGTTATCTGAATCAGAGGTTGTTTTTTGATTATCTTTGTTATTTTCAAAAATATTTTGGGTTATTTTTTTTAGAATATCATTAGTATCATCTCCTTTTAGAAAAAATAATATGCTAATTATAATTAAAACCGCCATAAATATAAAAAAAATTTTCCAAATTATTTTTGTTTGGGTTTGCATATCTTTTAAAATATTGTAAGATATATAAAATTATCTCTGGAATTTTAAATACTTAATTTTATATATTCCTTTGCCTAATATTTTTAAGAGGTGATTATATGTTTTTTATTAAAAAAGGCCAAGGTGCAATAGAATTTTTAGTTTTAATAGGATTTGTTTTAATCTTTTTTGTGACTTTTTTAGGGGTTATTCAAAACAATATGAATGAGAAAAATAAAGAAAAAGAAAAATTACTTTTGCAGAATATTGCATTAAGTGTAAGAGATGAAATTAGTCTTGCTTCAGAATCTTCAGAGGGATATTTTAGAGTATTTAAGATACCTCAAAATGTTTTAGGAAAAGAATATGAGGTGGGTATTATAGAGGATTTTGTTAATGTTTCAATGGGCAATATGATCTTTTTTTATAAAATTCCAGAAGTAAATGGTTCAATACAAAAAGGGCAAAATAATATAACAAAACAAAATGGAACAGTTTTTATCAATTAAAAAATCTAAGGGAAAGAAAGGTCAGATTTGGAGTTTTGATCTAGTTGTGGCAACAATTATTTTTTTATTTGGCCTTCTTATTTTATTTTATTATGCTATAAATCTTTCTTCTCAATCAAAAGATAAGTTAGATGAATTTTTTTATGAGGGTAATTTAGCTTCTGAATTAATTTTAAGTGAGGTTGGTGTTGGAATTTTATCTGATAACAAAGTTAATCAAACAAAATTAGAAAATTTTGATGCCTTAAGTGATAATGATAAAAGGAATTTCTTAGGATTAAATTTTAATTTTTATTTTAGTATAAATAATATGAAGATTAGCGGAGTTCCTCGAAATTATGTTGGTATACTAAATACTACAGAAGTAGATAATTTAATCCAGACTACTAGACTGACTATTTATGAAAATAAACCCGTTAAATTTCAATTGTTTGTGTGGAAATGAACAAATCAAAAAAAGACAAAAAATGAGAAAAAATAGAAGAGGTTATTATTTTAGTTTAGATGCATTTTTAGCATTAGTAATTATTCTAGGTATTGTTCTTTTTATTAAGCCTTCTTCAACACACGTGTCTCAAGAAGTTAATGTACAATATGATCTTTTAGAAGTATTATCAAATATAAAAATAGTGGAACTTGATAATTCAGAAGCTCAGGCTTTAATATTTAGTAGTAATATAACTAACCTTAATCAGAGTGTTTTAGAACAAATAGGGGAGTTTTATGCAAATTCTGATATGAATGCAGAGATTTTAGCAAATTCAATTTTAAATGATTTGGGTTTGGATGAAAATGTTGGTCTGTATTTTAATAATATGTTAATAGCAAATTCTAATGAAACTGATTTAGGTGGTGCAAAAGATGTTTGGACTTCAAGGCAGATTATTAGTGGAATTAATAATAATGTTAATTCTTCTTCTAGTGGTTTTTCTTCTAGGGCTTTTTTATTTTCAGAAAACAAATTTAGTTATTTTTATTTAGGGGGTTATATTGGAGATGGAAATATTACTCTTGATTTAGGAGAAAATGTTGTTTTTACTAGGGGAGAAGCTGTTTTTTCAGGTCCTTTTAATTTATCTGTTAATGGTGGCTCAGCTGTTTCCTATAATGCAACTCCAGGCGAGCCTTTTGGATTTAATATTTCTTCTGGATTTGTTACAGATAATAATTATCTTTATTTTACTTCTAGTGAAAATTTGTATATTGCAGGCGGTTTTGTCAAGTCAATTTATAATGAATCTCAATCTATTCATACTAATGGAAAATTTAAATTTCCTGGAATTAAAGGTCTTATCAATATTTATGATAGTTTTTATGTTCCTGGACTTTTGCAGAGTATGGAAGTGTTTTTAAATTATACTAGTCCTTATAATGTTTTTTTCACTATAGGAAATAGAACTCTTTATTCTGGAAATGGAACAAATGTTGAATATACTTTGACAGATGCTTATCTTAGGAATAATTTAAATGATTATTTAGGTATGGATTACAAAACAATTCCTTTTAGATTTGGACTGGAAAATGTTTCCTATGTTCTTAATTTAACTAGAAATGCAGATGTTTTTTCTGTTACTGATTTATCTGGTAGTATGGGTGAGGGTTGGTGTTCTGTCACACCTTATTTTATTTGTAATTGGAACCAGGCTACTTGTGAAGGTTTTCTTTGTAATGGTGTTTGGACTACTAAGTTAGATTTAGCAAAGCAAGCTAACAATGTTTTTATTGATGCTGTTTTAAGTTCTTCTATAAATAGGGTTGGATTAATTGGATATGAAGGTTATGTCCGGATGGGTGATTCATATGATCTTTCAAATGATGTTGTTGCTCTTCATAATGTTGTTGCTGGTTGGAATGATGGTGGAGGAACTTGTATTTGTTGTGGTATTAATGAAGGAGTTGATAGGCTTAATAATCAGTCAGTTCCTGAGAATTTTAGGTCTATTGTTGTTATGACTGATGGTGAAGCGAATGTGCATTGCCCAAAACAAGGTGTTACACCTGATTTAAATTATAATGGTATTACTGATGATGCTGGTGATGATGCTATTAAAGCTGCTTGTGATGCTTATGATGATTATGGGATAATTGTTTATGCTATTGCTTTTGGAGATGATGCAGATAAAAATACAACAGAGGCAATTGCTGATTGTGGTGGAGGTGATTTTTATTCTGGAAATGTTAGTGATTTAGTTGATATTTATGAGGATGTTGCTGAACAGATTATTAATGCAGCATATTCTGAACAGACAATTGTTGCTCAGGGAGTTTATACAGAGGTGTATCCTAGTTCTTATATTTCTGTTGATTTTGATAGGACTCTTTCTCATAAATTACTTATAAGTGCTGAAAGCCCTATTTTTGGGAGTACTGCACCTATAGGGAATTTTTCTTTGCCTTTTGATGCTGCTCCTTATGAAGTCAGTGTTACTTCTTATTCTGGTTCAAGATGGACAAGTAAGGTAGAAATTTATGATAATAATTTAGGTGGCTGGAACACTATTTTTAATCTTTCAGAGTATGGAGATATTTATACTGAGTTAGGAGATCCTTATTTAATTAATATCCCTTTAAGTGAAGTAAGACCAGGAGAAAATTCTGTAAGAGTTTCTTTAGGTGTTGGGTCTGAAAATTTTACTAGTGGGTCACAATATAATAAAATTATTTATTCTGTTGCTAAAAATATTTCTGGTTTTTCACCTATTGTTGCTTCTGCAAAAGGTTGTATATGGACAATTGAATTTGAAGATGGGACAAATTCAACAATGGTTTTTCCACCTAGTTATTCTGGAACTGAAATTTGTTCCTATACTTCTGCAGGTTATGTGTTTAATCCTAATGATGCAATTGATTATGCTATTTATGATTTGCTTTTGTCTTTGGATTTAGATGGAGATGGAAGAGTAGAAACTAAATTTGAAGAAAATGAGCTTACAATAGCTTCATTTGAGGTAAATGGAATTCCTTTTGTTTGGGAGACTGAAGTTCAAGCAAGAGTTTGGAGATGAAGATGAAGAAAAATATTTTATTTGTTTGCAAGCATAATAGATTTAGGAGTAAAATAGCTGAGACTTATTTTAAAAAGATCAATAAAAAATTTAGGGTTAAAAGTGCAGGTATTTTTAAAGGGTTTTCCGTTAATAAAAAATTAGTTGATATTGGAAAAAAATTTGGTTTGAAAATCAACAGGAGGACAAGAGGTCTTAGTGAGAAGTTAATAAAGAATCAAGATGTTGTTGTGATAGTTGCAAATAATGTTCCAGCATCTTTATTTAAAGGAAGAGTTAAAAAATTAATTGTCTGGAAAATTTCAGATACAAATCAAAAGGACACTAAGAAGATTAAAGAGGTAATTAAAAAAATAATAAAGAGAGTTGATGGTTTGGAGGTTGTGTTAAGATGAATAAATCAGGCCAGTTCTTTACATTAATTGCAATTTTTTTAATTTCTTTGATGTTTTTATCTTTTGAGTTATTTTCTTATTTTTCTGAAAACAAATCAATTAAGACAAGGGTTTCTAGTATGGATTCTTTTCTATTTTCTGTTGAAGATAATCTTGAAAGACAACTTTATATTTCTGGATTTAGGATTTTATTTTTAGCAGAAAATCAAATAACTTCCTCAGGAGTTTATATTCCTGATATTGATGGTTTTTTTCAAGAAGCTTTTTTTAATGCAACTATTTTAGGAGTGCCGGCAAATAGTACAATTTTAATTGGAGCAACTTATGAGGATATTGTTGATTCTTTAAATAATAAAGCAAGAAAAATAAATGTGGATATAACTCTTAATAATTCTGTTTTAAATATTAGCCAAAATGATCCTTGGTATGTGAATATTACTCTTACTTCTGATTTTGTAATGGAAGATAGAACAGATTTAGCAAGATGGGAAAAGACTCAAGTAATTTCAATTTTAATTCCTGTGACTTCTTTTGAAGATCCTTTTTTTACTATTAATACTTATGCTAGAATTTCAAGAAAAATAAGTCAGACTCCTTATGAAGGTGCTTATTCTGCTGGAGGAGATGCTACTGGTTTAGTAGATCATGTTGATAAAGGTTATTATGCTGCTAATTCTGAAGCACCTAGTTTTTTAGATAGGTTTGAAGGAAACATTGGCCCTAATATTAATGGTATTGAGAGTTTTGTAAATATTCCAGATCTTTCTGCACAAGCACTTATTATTCGTGACAAATCTTGTATTGATTATATTTATTTTAGTAGTTTAAATCCTGTTGCACATGATAGTGTTCCTAATATGCCGTCGTGGTTTAAGATTGATGCTGAGGACGGTCATGATACAAAGTATGGGGTTTAAAAAAGATTATTTTTGAAAATTATTATTAAGGACGAGAAATTAATTTATTAAAATTTCATTAATATAAAATTAATAAAAAGACAAGATTTAAATACTAAATTATCTACGTTAAGATATAAGTTTTTAAAACCAAAAAATCAAAAGGAGGTAAAATATGAGAGAAGAAAAAAGAGGTCAGGCTGCTATGGAATTTTTGATGACCTATGGTTGGGCTATTTTAGCTGCAATAATTGTTATTGCTGTTATTGCAATTTATTTTAGACCTAGCACATTAGTTTCTAATTCAGTAGTTGTTAGTGCTCCATTTTATGGAGTCGGAGTAACTTATAGTGCTACACAAATACAAGTTGAAATTAGAAATAATGGTGGAGAAGATATAACAGCTGTAACTCCTACATTGAGTATTAGTCAGCCTTCTACTGGTACTTGTACTGCTCCTGTAGCAGTTGATATGACTGCTGGTGAAACAACTGTATTTACTTGGACTGGTTGTACTGGTTTAAGTTCTGGAGATACTATAAGTGGAGATATTAATGTTGGTTATACAAGATCAGGAAGTTCATTACCTTTGACATCTAGTGGAAGTATTGCAGGAAAAGTTGCTTAATTTTATTTTTTTATTTTTCCTATGATTTTTTTTAGTTAGTTTTGTAGAGATTTTTAGAAATATTTTTAATTTAGTTTATTATTTTGTAGATTGGTTTTGTTCTTAATAGATTTTATTTTTAAAATTATATTTGGTTAGTTTTATAAATAATGAATGTTTATTTTATTCGACTGAAAAACCATAGATTTTTCGTCAAAGCCGTTTTATCATATGGAGGTTAAAAACGTCTTATGAAAATACTATCATTACATTGTGATTATATTAAATTTAAGCCTTTGAAAAAGGCCTTGAAAAAAGTAGAAGAGCTGAGTGAGAAGCAGAAAAAAGGTCAGGAAGTAAAAGAGTGTTTAGTAATTTTGACTGCTGTTGAAAAAACAGATAGTAAGAATTCTGTAAATAGTTATTTTAAAGAGATTAAAGATATTGCAACACAAGTTAAGGTTAAGAATATTGTTATTTATCCTTATGCTCATTTGTCTAAAAATTTAAGTTCTCCTGATGTTGCAGTGAATGTAATGAAAGAAGCTGAAAAGATTTTAAATAAAAATTTCAAAGTTGTGAGAGCACCTTTTGGATATTATAAAGAATTTGAATTAAAAGTTAAAGGTCATCCTTTGAGTGAGTTGAGTAGAGAGATAAATATTCAGGGTGTTGAAGATGATAAAAAATATGATTCTAAACAACTTTTAAGAGAAATTTCTAAAGCAAAACTTGATACTTCTAAACTAAAAGAAAATGATCACAGGATAATTGGAAGGCAAATGGATTTATTTAGTTTTAATGAAGCTGCTCCTGGAATGGTTTTTTGGCATAATAATGGATTAATTATTAGGGATGAATTAATTAATTTTTCAAAAGAGATTTTAAGAAAAGAAAATTATGAATTAATTTCTACTCCCGAAATTATGGATAAAAAATTATGGATTGTTTCTGGCCATTGGGATAAATATAAAGAAAATAATTTTGTAACTGAGTATGAAAAAAGAAAGTTTTTAGTTAAGCCAATGAATTGTCCAGGAGGTATGCTTGTTTACAGGACAAATATCAAATCATATAGGGATTTGCCCTTGAGGGTTGGAGAGTTTGGAACTGTTCATAGGCAAGAGTTGAGTGGGGTTTTGGCTGGTTTATTTAGAGTTATTCAATTTATTCAAGATGATGCACATGTTTTTTGCACTGAAGATCAATTAGAAAATGAAATTAATGCACTTATTGATCTTATTGGTTATTTTTATGATAAATTTAATTTAAAATATAGGATAGAACTTTCAACAAGACCAAAAATAAGAATAGGATTAGATAAAATTTGGGATAAATCTGAAAAAATTTTAGAAAGAGTTTTAAAAAAGAAAAAAATTACTTTTAAATTAAATAAGGGTGATGGTGCTTTTTATGGTCCTAAAATAGATTTTCATGTTAAGGATTCTTTAAATAGAGAATGGCAGGTTGGGACAATTCAATTGGATTTTTCAATGCCTGAAAGATTTGATTTAGAGTATATTGATAAAGACAATAAAAGAAAAAGACCTGTTATGTTGCATAGGGCAATTTATGGGAGCTTGGAGAGATTTATTGGTATTTTAATTGAGCATTATAATGGAAGGTTTCCTACCTGGTTAGCTCCAACTCAAGTTAGGGTGCTTAGTTTTACTGATAAGAATAAAAAATATGCTGAAAAGATAATAAAAAAGATTAAGGAAATTCCTAATATTAGGTTAGATTCTGATTTAAGGTCAACAACAGTTTCTGCTAAAGTTAAAGATGCTGAGTTAAATAGAATTCCTTATATATTAGTTGTAGGAGATAGAGAAGAAAAAAGTAATAGTGTGGCTATCAGAACAAGAGGAAACAAAAAAATTGAGAATGTGAAATTAGATAAATTTATTAAAGGTTTGAAAGTAGAGATTTCTAGTAGAAAATGAACCTTCAATTTTATGTTGAGAAACTTAAGAGTTTAGATAAGTATGAGAAATTTATTACAGAATTTCCAGATGCATATCCTTGTAGTGGTTTTTTTATTATTGATTTAGAAAAAAATGATAATAAAAATCATTTTGATTTTTATATACCAAAAGATAAAAAAATATTTAGTTTTCAACTTGAGTCTGAAAATTTTGTGCCTGTTGAGATGATTGGAGATGAAGTTCCAAAAAAGATTAATTTAAATATTAGTTTTGATTTTAATGAAGTTGAAAAGATGATTAAAGAAAAAATGCAAGAAGAAAAAATTTATAAAAAGATTCAAAAATTACTCTTTTCATTGCAAAAGTTTGATAAAAAAGAAATTTTAGTTGGAACAATTTTTATTTCAAGTTTAGGAATAATAAAAATTAATATTAATCTTGAAGATATGAGGATAACGGACTTTGAGAAAAAGTCTTTTTTTGATATGTTAAGGGTTATCGGAAAAAAGAAGTTATAAATAACAATAATGTTTAAAAAATAAATATTAATAATAGAGTCATGAGAAATTTAAGCAATATATCTTTAAAGGGTCCAGAATGTTTATATGGTTTTAATAAAAAACCTGAAGATATGATTTATAAATGTGATAGTATTTTTGTTGCTGGACATCCTATTAAGAAAAATACAACAAATACTATTTTTGTAAATAACATAGGTGTTGAATCTCTTTTACCTAATTCTTGTTCTGTTAGAGAGTTTTATTTTAAAGATCAAGATGCTCTTCTTTTAATACTAAATGAAATTTTAAAAAAGAAATCTCTTTATTTTTTTGATCTAAAGTTTGATGAAACTCTTTTTAGAAGAAGGCAGAGGGTTTATGGAAAATTACATGTTCTTAAATTTGAGAAGGCTTCTCAACAACAAATATAATATTAAACTTATTTGGGATTTTGGTTTTGATTTTAAAACCAACTTTTTTTAATTTATCTTTTAGTTCTTGCTCATCATAAAAATATATTGTTCTTGTTCCTTTGTTTCTCCATTTCATTGTGGCTTTTTTTGGTTTATTTTTGTACCTGGATGAATTTTTATCCCAAGTGGATATTAGAGCTTTTGAGCCTGGTTTTAAAACTCTAAATAGTTCTTGGATTGTTTTATTTCTTTTATTTTGGGTGTCAATACATTGCATTAGTGAGGTACAAATTCCTGCATCAAAAAAATTCTTTTGAAAAGGAAGATTTTCTGATTCAGATATAAAAAATTCTGCAGGAATTTTCTGTTTGCTTGCTTTAATTTTAGCAAGTTTAATCATCTCTTTTGAGAAATCAACTTCATACATTTTCCCATTTTTTAGTTTTATTAGATGTCTTCCTGAACCTGATCCTAAATCTAGGATTTTTCCTTTTTGTTTTTTTAAAAAACCTATTGTTTCTGGAAAAGGAATTGTTCTGAATTTATTCCATTCTGGAGTTATTTTATTCCAAACTTGTTGTTGATTCATGAAAATAAATGGGAAATAAGAATTAAAAAGTTATTTATTTAAGTATTATCTATTTATAATTTACTTAATATCTCCTTTCCAAATTTAGACCATGCTACCGATTTTGCTTTTGAATTCTTAAGTTGTTTTTCCCAGTCTCCTGGAGAATAAAAAATATGAAATCCTGCAACTTCTTTTGTTTTTTCTGGGATTGATTTTGAATATATTCCTAACTTTTTATATGGGCCCCTTGATATACTAAAAAGTGGAAGATTGTCTTCGGAATCCTCACTAGAATCTTTGAATCCCTTTGAATTATATTTTATAATTAATCCATCTATAAGTCCACATCCAACTCCACAATATGATCCCTCTTCATTATAATGTCTTTTTCCTAAATCAATTTTTTTTATCCCAACATTATTTATAATTGTAACTCCATCTTTAACTAATTGGGTTAGTTTTACTTTTGATATATTATTTGCCATATTATTTTACTAACAAATTTATTTAAAAAGATTTAGTTAATTCAATACCTATAATAATCCGGCTTATAAGGGCCTTCTTGTTTTACACCAATATATTCTGATTGTTCTGGAGTAAGTTGTGTGAGTTTTACTCCAAGTTGGTTGAGATGAAGTCTTGCAACTTCTTCATCTAGTATTTTTGGAAGCATATAGACTCCGAGAGAATAGTTTTTTTTCCATAAGTCGATTTGAGCTAGAACTTGGTTTGTAAAAGAATTACTCATAACAAAACTTGGGTGTCCTGTTGCACAGCCTAGATTTACTAATCTTCCTTCTGCGAGGATTGTAATGTAATGGTTATCAGGAAAATGATATTGATCTACTTGTGGTTTTATATTTATTTTTCTTATTCCAGGATATTTTTCTAATTGATCTATTTGTATTTCATTATCAAAGTGTCCAATATTGCACACTATTGAAGTATTTTTCATTTTTTTCATATGTTCTAGAGTTATGATGTCTTTGTTTCCTGTTGCTGTTATGAAAATATCTGCTTCATTGAGAGAATCTTCAATTGTTTTTACTTCATATCCTTCCATTACAGCTTGTAAAGCACAAATTGGGTCAATCTCATTAATTATGACTCTTGCTCCAAATCCTTTCATTGATTGGGCGCAACCTTTTCCAACATCTCCATAACCACAGATTACAACAACTTTTCCAGCAACCATCACATCTGTTGCTCTTTTTATTCCATCTGCTAAACTTTCTCTACATCCATATAAATTATCAAATTTTGATTTTGTTACAGAGTCATTAACATTAATAGCAGGAAATAGTAATTTGTTTTGTTCAAGCATTTGATATAATCTGTGGACTCCTGTTGTTGTTTCTTCTGAAACCCCTTTAATATCTTTTATTTTTTTATGCCAAAATTGTGGATCTTCTTGATATGTTTGTTTTAATATGTTTAAGAGTTCTTTTACTTCTTCAGATTCATTTGAATAATTTTTTTGTAGAATTTCTGGATTTTTTTCTATTTCTATTCCTTTGTGAATTATTAGGGTAGCATCTCCACCATCATCTACAATTAAATTTGGTCCCAAGCCATTTCCAAAATTCAAAGCATTTTTTGTGCATTCCCAGTATTCTTTTAGAGATTCTCCTTTCCAAGCAAAGACTGGGATGTTTTTTTGTGCAATTGCTGCAGCAGCATGATCTTGTGTTGAAAAAATATTACAACTTGCCCATCTTACTTGAGCTCCTAATTCAACAAGAGTTTTAATTAAAACAGCTGTTTGGATTGTCATGTGCAAACTTCCTGTTATTCTTGCTCCTTGTAGTGGTTTTTGTAGATTATATTTTTGTCTTAATGCCATAAGACCTGGCATTTCTTTTTCTGCAATTTCAATTTCTTTGTCTCCGAATTCTGCTAAAGAAATATCTTTTATTTTGTAATTTTCTGTTTCTTGCATTTTTCCTTTTTTATTTTATTAAAAATTAAGGTTTGTTTAAAAAGTTTGAGTATTTATTATAATGGTTGAGAGATCACTCGCCCTCAAAGCTGATTATTGTATAAACAGGCCACCTTGTAAGTTTTTGTTTTCCTTTTAAATCAGGAAGATCAATTATAAATGCAATTTCCTGAATTCTTCCTCCAAGCTGTTCTATTAACTGTGCAGATGCTTGTGCTGTTCCTCCTGTTGCAATTAAATCATCTATTAATAAAATGTTTTTTCCTGGCGAGATAGCATCTCTGTGTATTTCAATTGTATCTGTTCCATATTCTAGATCATAAGATTGAGAAAGAGTTTCTGCTGGAAGTTTTCCTTTTTTTCTTATTGGTACAAATCCACATCCTAGTTTTTCTGCTAAAATTCCTCCAATAATAAAACCTCTTGATTCAATTCCTGTTACAATATCTATTTTTTTATTTTTGTATCTGTTGTAAAATATGTTTATTGTTTTTTGTAGTGCTTCTGGATTTTTGAATAGTGTAGTAATGTCTCTGAACATTATCCCTTGCTTTGGAAAATTTGGGATTGTTCTTATTGAGTTTTTTATAAAATCTATTTCTTTTCTTGATGCTTGATTTTCAGCTATTTTTTCAATTGTATTTATTATTAGTTTTTTTACATTTTCAGAATTTTCTTCCATTACCCGCATAACCATTTCATGAGTTACATCCTCTTCTCCTATTTTCCAGCAGTCATAATCAGTAGACATGGCAACAGCAGCATATTCAATTTCTGCTTCTTTTGCTAAAGTTGCTTCTGGTGAAGTTGACATATTTATTACATCTGCCCCCCATTGTCTAAACATATGGCTTTCTGCTCTTGTTGAAAATCTAGGTCCTTCTATTGTTATTACTGTCCCTTTTTTATGATGTTTTAAATTAAGATCTTCGCAAGATTCAATTAAAAAATTTCTAAGTTTTTCTGAAAAAGGATCTGCTAAACTTGTGTGTTTTTGTCCTCCTTTAAAATCTTCAAAAAAAGTTATTCTTCTGTGTCTTGTTAAATCTATAAACTGATTTAAAATTACAAAATCTTTTGGGGCTATTTCTTCTCTTAAACTTCCAACAGCTGTTGTTGCTAAAATATATTCACAACCTAATCCTTTTAGAGCATGGATATTTGCCCGGTTGTTTACTTTTGTTGGTGTTATTTCATGTTCAAACCCATGTCTAGATAAAATATATATTTCAGTGTCTTTGTAAAACCCTTTTTTTATCTTAGATGATGGTTGTCCATAGGGGGTATTAACATCCAATTCTTCTATGTTTTTTAGAATATCTGATTTTTCTAAACCAGAACCACCGATTATTCCTATTTTCATGACATGAAAATAGGTTGGTTGTTTATAAGAATTATTGGGGTTTAAGGTATATTATATCTAAATTGTCATTGGTCTGTTTAATCTTCTGTAATCTACGTATAAACTTCTTTTTAATTTTTCTATGTCCCTTTCAGCTTTTTCTAGTCCTTCTCTAATCGCTCTTTTTCCTTTTTCTGAAGATGCATATTTTCTTGTAGATTCTCTTATTTCGCTTAGGGTCATATTATTGTATTTATTATTCATTGTATTACATAAGGATTAGGGTATATAATTTTTTTTAAAACACCACATTTTTAAACCATTCTTCTTCTTTTTCTTTATGTTACTTCCAAAACCAGGCGAGATTCGTAAGCCAACTAAGACAATATCAGGCATAACTCCTATAGCAGTGATGCTGCCTCCGCGAAAATGTGATCATGGTAGTTGTGTTTATTGCCCTAACTTAAATGTTCCACAAAGTTATACTCCTAAGAGTCCTGTTGTTATGAGGGCTTCCAAAGTGAATTATGATGCATTTAAACAAGTTAAAGCTAGATTAGAAGCATTCAAAGCAATGAACCATCCAAGAGATAAAATTGAGTTAATTATTATGGGGGGAACTTTTTTACAATATGATAAAAAATTCCAATATAAATTTGTTAAAGCCTGTTATGATGCACTTAATAATAAGATTTCTAAGACTTTAGTTGATGCCCAAAAACTTAACGAGTCTAGTAAACATCGTTGTGTTGCGCTTTGTATTGAGACTAGGCCTGATGAATGTGTTCAATTTATTAATAGAATGAAGAAATGGGGAGCAACAAGGGTTGAATTAGGTGTTCAGATTGTTGATGATAAAATTTATAAAAAAGTTAAAAGAGGCCATACTGTTGAAGATGTTGTTGATGCTACAAAAGCTTTGAAAAATGCAGGATTTAAGATAGGCTACCATATTATGCCTGGTTTATTAGGGAGTAATATGGAAAAGGATTTGGTTTTGTTTAAAAAATTGTTTTCTGATTCAAAATTTAAACCAGATCAATTAAAAATATATCCTTGTCAAGTAATGCCTTGTTCTGAACTTGAGAGAATGTATTGGAAAAAACAATATAATCCATATACAAAAGAGCAGATTTCAAAATTATTAATTAAAATGTTAAAAATTATTCCAAGATATTGTAGAGTTATGAGAATAATGAGAGAGATTCCTCCAGAATATATTGTTGCAGGAACAATTAAAATTGATTTAAGAAAAGATGTTGAAGCTGAGTTAAGGAAAAAAGATAGTAAATTGGGGGAAATTAGATACAGAGAAATTGGGTTTGCAATGAGGGATAAAAGAGAAGTTAAGACTAGTTTAAAGCTAGAAGTCACAAAATATAAAGCTAGTGATGGTGATGAATATTTTTTAGAAATTGTAAATGAAGATGATATTTTATTTGGTTTATTGAGATTAAGGATTAGTAAAAGTGGGGCAATTATTCGTGAAATCCATGTTTATGGACAAGCTTTAAAATTAGGAGAAGTTGGAAAATTAGGACAACACACTGGATTAGGAAAATGGTTAATGCAAGAAGTTGAGAAGATTGTTAAAAGGAATAAAATAAAAAAATTAAGTGTGATAAGTGGGGTTGGTGTTAGAGAATATTATAGAAATTTAGGTTATAGGTTGCAAGGAACTTATATGGTTAAGAATATCAAAGTTTAAAAACTAGAATGGGTTTTTTGTTATGAATGAAAGAGATAAATTAATAGGTTATATTAAGAGGGTTTATGAAAGACCTGGAAATGCAGAGATATTTGATAGTTTTTTTTGATAGAGTGACTAAAGGAAAAATAACAAATTTAGAAGGTTTGTTTGATCACATAAATAGAAATACTAATTTTGGGAAAGGTTTTTATAATTTTTTTGAGAAGATGTATGAAGATGTTAAAGGAAGATAAGGTTATAATTTAGAGTTATACCTTAATTTTGCCATTTTGCCAGTCTTTTATTATTTGTCTTGCTGTTTTGTCAAAATTAACTTCTTTACCTTTTTTTAAAAAGTTTTTTTGTCTTCCTAGTTTTTCTAAAAGATATTCAGGGCTTTTAGTTTGAATGTTATAATGTTTTTGAAGAACATCTGAAAATTCTTTTATTAGTTCTGCTATTATTTGCTCAGGGTCTTTTACTTGGCTATAGGTTCTTGCTCCAACTTTAACATGTTTAGCTATTTTTTTGTTTCCAATATTAGAGTATTCTTGTTTTGGGATTACTCCTGGGCTATCTAATAAAATAACATTTGAGGATAGTTTTAGTTTTTGAAGTCCTTTTGTGTATCCTGCTTCTGCTCCTGTTTTTGCTGATTTTTTACCAATTAAAAGATTAATTAAAGACGATTTTCCTGTGTTAGGATAACCAATTACTCCTACAATTATTTTTTCTTCTTTATTAATTTTTGATGCAATTGCCTTTACCCTATTTCTAAGTGTTTTAATTCCTGTTCTTTTTGTGCAAGAGATAATTGATCTTGGTGAGATTTGGGTTATTATTTTATCAGCTAAATCTGATTTATTTATTATATAAATTATTTTTTTGTTTTTTCTTTCAATTTCTTTTTCAATTTCTAAATTTCTTGTTTCTTCAATAAAACGTGCATCTAATACTTGGAGAATAATGTCTGATAGGTCTAAGACTTTTTGAACAACATCTGGAAATTTCTTTTTTTGTTTTCTGAGGTTTTTAGAATCTCTTGCTCTTTTTGTATGTCTTGAAGAAAAGCTATATCTTTTTCTCATTAGGAAAAGAAGATTGCAGAGTTTAAAGGATTTGGGGTTGTTATTATATTTCTAGGGTAACATAAAATTTATATATTGTAAGAAAATGAGTTAAAAGTCTCTAAATTTATTAGGTTAAAAAATGAAAATATTGCAAATATCTTCACTTGGACTTCCGGTTAGACCTGATTTAAAATATGCTGGTACAGAAAGAGTTATAGCTTCTTGAAAGAATCCATAAACATTATTTTCTTCAATAAACTTGTTAAATTCTTCTTGATTAAATTCTCCTTCTTCACTCATGGTTGTTAGAGCCATTTTATCTTTTTAAAGATTATTGTAGGAAATTAATCTTTAGCATTCTTATACAACCACAATAATAGCGGAACAGCTTCGACTTTTCCCACGAACTTCTTTATAGTTTCTTCTATGTCTTGTGCAGATTTACATAAGAAGATCTCATAGGAGAACTGTGAGCGTTTTTCCTTAAGTTGAGGAAACTCGTTTAATCGTATACGTTTTTTCTATGACCAAGTTTTAGAATAAGAACTAACAACTCACTTTTTCTAATTTGATATAGTGCTCGAAATTTTCCAAATCTTAAACTCCATAAACCAGCTAATTTTCCTGTTAAAGGTTTTCCTAATTCAGGATTTATCATAAGATCTTTTAATTTTTTTTCAATTCTGTTTTTATCTTCCTTGTTTTTTAATTTATCTAGGAATTTTTGAGATTTTGGAGCTAAAAGTATTCTAAAACTCATTTTAACTCTACAAATTTACCTTTTTCGAAATCTCTTAGAGCTTCAGCAATATCTCTCATTGTTTCAGGATCCCCTAAAACTTCGATTGTTTCTCTTAGACTTTCTTCATCAACATTCATTGTCTTACATTCTTCAATCATCCTAGAGATGACGTCATTGTAACTTTCTCTAGAGTGGACTTTAAAATAATCAAGTTTTTCCTTTACGTTGCTATTTAATTTAATCGTTGTTTCCATACTTAAGTATACCTAAGTATACTTTATAAATATTTTGTTTTTTATTGGAAGAATATTTCAACGCCCGGTCTGCACACAAAGATATTTTTTATTAACTTAAATTTCTAAAAATTAATTTTATCGTCGGTAAAAATTAAAGAAAAATTAGTTGACCCCTCGGATTAGACAAGAAGTATTAACGCCCCTGCCGGGGGTGGTCATTCGTCAAATTTAGGGAAATGCCCATATGGGGATTCGAATTTTAGTCGATGCCCCGCGCGGGATTTGCCCTTTAGGCGATGTTGAAAACTTCAAGTATTTACTTGTTTTTTCCTCCACTTGTGTGAATATAATCTTAATTTCATCCTTTTTTCCTCTTCTTTAATAGGTCCTCAACTACATCTGACATGCTCTTAAATTCTCCATTACCTTTTATGTCATAAATCTCCTTCCATATCTTTTTCTTGACGGTAAGAGTCTTCATTTCTCCTTCCTTACGCTTAACCATTTTATAAAGAAGAAAGACTAGTTTTTAAAGTTTTGCATTTCTACAAATCTATATTTTAACTAAAATACTAAATCACAACATTTAAAAAGCCCTTAGAGCACAGGGAGAACCAATAAGATGGTATCAGAAAACAATACATCCCCAAGTTCAAAGCGTGACGAAAAAGGTGTAAAAAAGCAACAAATGAACCCAGAAATTTATTTATCTGAAGATCCTAATAAGATAGAAGCTGTTTCACATATACCTACAAAAAAGAACTCCGGTATCGGTTTCAAAAGCTACAAAATGGGGCCTAAAACATCTTTTTCATACAAGTACATTGATCCTTTAAAGAAACGGCAGTTATATGAAACTTGGAAGAAAAAAACTAAAAATGGAATTCCGGGTATAACTCAAGCTAATTCAGATTTAATTCTTAAATTTGTTGGTGAGATGGAGCTAGGGATTAATGTCTCTAAATTGTCAAAACCTGGAAAGAGATCCCCTACTAGACTACATTCATTAGGATATCATTTGAGGAGAGTAGCAGAGCTTGTTGAGCAATATCATAATAAAAAATGCTTTGCTGATCTACAAAGAGAAGATATTCATAAACTATTTGATGATATGAAAGAAGGAAGAATCTTATCAAAAAAAGGAACTCCTTATTTAAGCCCAGATGATTACATCAGAGATTTTATCTGTTTCTGGAATTGGTTTATGAAAATTGAGGCTTTGAAAAGAGAAAAAGACATACTCAAAAAAGGAAAAACAAATAGGAAAGAAGTGTTCAATATTATTGAATATCTTAATAGAGCTCGTAAAGAAAATAAATTTGTATATTTCACATATGATCAATTAAAACAAGTTCTTCCGCATTTAACTAAGAATTTTAGGGTTCTAGCTCTATTTCTCTTTGATTCTATTGTTAGGAGTCCTTCAGAGGCCTCTAATCTATATATCAGTGATTTAGGCATAGAGAAAGATGAGGTTTTTGTCAACATCCGGCAAGAAGTCTCAAAAACATATGGAAGAAAGTTTAATCTTGTTCTATGTGATGATGAGGTAAAAGAGTATATTAAAAGAAATAAACTAGGCCCACAGGATCTATTATTTCCTTTCTATAAGATGAAGACTTTCAATAAAACTCTACAAAAGGCGTTCATTAAAGTTTTTGGAGATATGATGACTCCTGGAGGCAAACCTTATTCTGAACTCACTGGTTATGCTTTCAGACATTCTGGAGCTTGCTATCTTAGATCTCTAAGAGGTGTAAGTATAGATAAATTGATGGTAAGAGGCGGATGGTCTAATCTTAGAAGAATCAATTATTATACAAGATTCTTAGGTTTAGATGGGAGGATAGAAAGAGAAAGATTGATTGAGCAGCCAGAAATTAATGAAAATATGATGAAAGTTGTACAAACGCAAAATGAGGAGATTGCTAAATTAAGAAAAGAAATTCTCCAAATTATTAGTGTAACTATAAAAGAAGGATTTGAGATATCCCAATTAAAAGAACTTCCTCTCCAAGAGGTTAAGGTGGTCCAAAATGCATGAAGGAGAAATAATTGCTATAAGTCCTAAAGGAAAAGGAAGGCATCCAGAGTATGTTACAGTTCTTATTAAAAGCGGGGATGCATTAAAAACATATAAAGATAATCAAAAATGGCTCATTATCCTAGATGATCTTCCCATCAATAAAATTAAGAGAGGAAAATGTGAATTTGAGATGAGTGGTAATGATTCTATCATGAATCTTAAACAAACTGAAAATAAGATAATTAAAAATAGATCCAGGAATTATGTCAAAACATTTTCTCAGCTTACTTTATTACAATTAGAATCTACCTTGAATGATTTTTGTTCAGGCCATGGAGTTTTTGCAACCCAGGTATTTCAATTAAAATGTGAGGGCAATCCGTTATATGATGCGCTTGTCCATTACAAATCTTAAAAAATAAAAAGGAGGTGAAAAAAATGAAAAAAGAAGTTATCAAAAAGATATTTCAAAACATTAAGCATAAACTAGTATCTTCTGATTTGAATGAGATAGCAAAAGCTTTTAACGAATCTGGAAGAAATTCTAGAGATTTTATTGGTGTTAAAACTCTTTCCCAAGTATTTGAGGAAATGGCTAAAGAAAGGTTAGATAAGACTAATTAAAATACTTATACTAAATTATCTCAATATAATTAAAATGCTGACTTTAGAAGAGTTAAAAAAATATCTTGAAAAAGAAAGAGAGGATTTGATAGAGTTAAGAGAAAAGAAGGATCTAACTGATGAAGGCAAGGGGCAACTAGAGATGATAAATGCTATATTTCAAAAAATGG
>Ga0180008_1000139_pt1 | contig 74553 bp, 60 predicted proteins | sample MM_PW_MetaG_FD_121121 | JGI IMG/M metagenome (GOLD analysis project Ga0180008, IMG submission 121121) | Groundwater microbial communities from the Aspo Hard Rock Laboratory (HRL) deep subsurface site, Sweden - MM_PW_MetaG | ecosystem: Environmental > Aquatic > Deep subsurface > Groundwater... | reverse complement strand
CTGGACGCCGCGGGCCTCGGCCGCTGGGCCAGGCCGGCCCTCGGCATCTACACGAGGGCGTGGGGCCGATGGGTCCTCCGGGCCGTCGGCGTCAGGGCCACGGTCGAGGGAATCGAGAACGTGCCGGACGACGACCGCATCTGTTTCGTCGCCAACCACCAGGGAGACCTCGACATCGTCATAATGCTCGCGTTCATGCCCAGGCCCGTCGGCTTCGTGGCCAAGAGCGAGGCCGCGTGGTTCCCCTTCATCAACATCTGGATAGCGGCGCTCGGCTCGTCGTTCATTAACAGGAAGAGCCCTAGGCAGGGCATGAAGGCCATAGAGAGGGGCGTGCGCAGCATAGGGCGGGGCCACGCGATGGTCGTCTATCCCGAGGGCACGAGGAGCCGGAGCCCGGCCATGCTGCCTTTCAGAAAGGGGGCGTTCAAGCTCGCGACCAGGTCCGACGCCACGATCGTCCCGGTCTCCATAGACGGCTCGTTCAAGGTCTGGGAGGCCCATAACCGCATAGAGTCGGCAGACGTCCGAGTCGTCGTCCACCCGCCGATACGCACCGCCGGCCTCGGGGCCGAGGAGCGCAAGGCCGTCCCGGAGCTCGCCAGGGCGGCCATCGCCTCCGGCCTCTCGGCGCCGGGAGCGCCCGAGGGCAGTATCGCCTAGCCGCGCGCGTTACGGGCTCGGCCCGCGCGCCGGCCCGGGACTAGAAAGCCGTTACCTTCTCGGAGAGCCGGAGCGGCGGGTAGATGCGCTCGGCCACCGGCGGCATGGAGTTATAGACCCAATCCACGTCGACGAACCCGCCGGAGCCGGCCTTGCGGAAACGCCCGCGCCAGAGTACGTCCTCCATGCTCAAGGCCATCGCGAAGAGCGCGACGCTCGAGCCGTCGGGTATCCCGGCGACCTCCTCCGGGTACTCGGTACCGGGCAGGTACGCGCGACCGCCGCCGGAGCACGACGCGGCCAGCTGGGGCACGACGCGGGGATAGCCGTCGGCGCCGACGTAGGCCGCGAACTTGAGGTTGCCCGGCCTCGAGACGAAGGCGCTCGTCCACGGGTTCATCGCCCCCGGATGCGGAGCCGGCCCGAGCCTCGGGCCGATGGCCGCCTTGGCCAGGGCGCCCTTCGCGAAGCCCGCGACGACCCGCCCCATGGCGATAGGCTCGGCGCCGCTCGCGGATACCACGTCCAGGTAGTGCACCGTGTGTATGCCGAAATACGAGTTATAGCGCCACATCGGCTTCTTATTCATCATAGCGTGCTCGGGGCCCGAGTCGGACTTCCCCGTCCACGAGGCGGTACCGCGCCATACGCGCCTATCGAGCGACAGGAAGAGGAATCCGACCTTGCGCCGCTCCTCGGCGTAGCGCTTTCCCCGCCCCTCGCAGAACTGCCCGAACACGAGGCGGCGCGTATCAAGGGCCTGCATCGCGGTTATGAGCGTAATATGAGGCAAGCCGTCGGGATCCACGGTCGCCATCAGGCCGACCTTCCCGTCAGGCTCGAAATTAGGCAGATCGCCCTCGTCGAAACGGTCCTTCATCGTCATCGCGCCCTCCTTTTATCGATGCGTCGAGAAAAAAACCCGCGCCGCGTCACGATTCGTCCCGCGTCATCCCGGTCCATCGTACCTTGTCGGCCGGCCAGCCCTCGGAGACGGCGGCGCCGACGAGCGCGCCCATCTCGGAGGCGCTCTTCAGGGGAGCGCCCTCGAGCTCCCAGGCCCCGCCTAGGCTCCTGTACTTGCCCGAGCACAGGTTGTTGAAGGCGCACAGCTCCCATCGCTCCACCCGGCCCCGCGCCTCCGAGGCGAGGAAGCGCGCGATGCCCCGGACGTTCTCCGCCGAATCGGTCATGCCCGGGATGACGGGAGTGCGTACCCACAGTCGCTTCCGCCGCCCGCCCGGGGACTCCGACCCCGCGACCATGGCCACGGCCAGCCTGAAGTTATCCCGTATCGCCTCCAGGCTCCCGCCCACGTTGCGCGCGTGGCGCTCCGGGTCGGAGTCCTTGAGGTCGTAGAGGATAAGATCGGCGTGCTCGCAGGCCGCCTCGAACTGCTCGGGGGAGCACATGCCGCAGGTATCGATCGCGGTGCCGACCCCCGCCTCCCGGAGCCTGGACAGGAGGTCCCGGACGAAGGGCGCCTGGAGGCAGGCCTCGCCGCCGGAGACGGTCACTCCGCCATCGTCCCCGAAGTACGCCTCGTCCTTGAGGAGCTCGGCGGCCAGTGCCGCGGAGTCCCGCCTCGTTCCCCACAGCTCCATCGCCGCGGCGGGGCACTCGGCGGCGCAGGCCCCGCACGCCCGGCATCGCGACCTGTCGATGGAGACCCCGTCCCCGCCCAGGCTCAACGCCCCCGCCCCGCACGCGGAGACGCATAGCCCGCAGCCCAGGCACCTCGCCTGCGTCCAGCGCGGCTGGGGCGTCGCCTTGATGCTCTCGGGGTTGTGGCACCAGCGGCAACGGAGGGAGCAGCCCTTGAGGAAGAGCGTGGTCCTGAGGCCCGGGCCGTCCTCCGTGCTCATGCGCTGTATCTCGAGGACCATGCCGCTCGTTTCGGTTACGTTCGTAGCGCCGCCGGGATACGCCATCACAGCTTCTCGTGGGAGATCCTGGCTATCACCTCGTCCTGCAGTTCCTTGCCGATGCTCGTGAAGTACGCGTTATAGCCGGTGACGCGCACGAGCAGGTGTCGGTACTCGGCGGGGCGCCTCTGCGCGTCGCGCAGGACCTCGGGGTCGAGCATGTTCACCTGGAGGGCCGTGCCGCCGTTCTCCGCGTAGCCGCGCAGGAAGGCCTTGAACTTGGCCTTGTTCTCCGGCTTCTTGATGAGCGCGGGATTGAAGCTGATCGTATGGCTCGCCCCGTTCGGCAGGACGTTTAGATAGCCGCCCCAGTCGCCGGCCTCGCCCTTCGCCGCGCGGCCGCCGAGGGCCTTGCCGACGGAGTTGGCGTTAGCGGTCGGTCCGTTGAGGTCGGCCCCGTTGGACGGGCATATCGCGTTGGACAGGAACTGATCCTTGGGCCTGCCGTCGGGGCTGGCCGGCAGGATGAAGCCGTCGCCTACCCAATAGTTCCACGACAGCATGCCTGGCCTGAATCGCCTGCCCGTCGTCCCGGTCTCGTACTTCCAGGTCTCGGCCGTCCACAGCTCCATGACGCGGCGGGCCATGGCGTCGGCCTCGTCGTCGTCCCGGCCGTACTTCGGCGCCTGGTTCCTGGCCCTCGCCTGGAGGACCTCGTGGCCGACCCAGTTGTCCTTCAGGGCGCTGACGAGCTCGTCCATGGAGCAGGCGCGCTTCTCGAACACGAGGTAGCGCACGGCAAGCAGGGAGTCCACGGTCGTCGCGAACGTCACCGCCTCTATGGTCACGAAGTTGAGCTCGGGGCCGCCCTGGGTTATGTCCTTGCCCTTAGCCGCGCAGCCCCGCACGAGGGCGGACAGGTACGGCGTCGGGTGCATCGCGGCGCGCAGCCGGTCGCCGCGCTCGTATAGGTCGACTATGGCCTTTACTATGGAGCGCGTCTGCTCGGCGTACGCCTCCCAGAACTCCTCGAAGCCCTTGAAGCCCCGGGGATCCCCGGTCGCGGGGCCCTGCCTGACGGGCTTCTCGGTGACGCCGGTGACGGCGTCCGTGTGCGGCACGAGGGGCATGCCGTTACCGAGGGCCAGCTCCACGGCCTTGAGGAGGTTCAGGTTGCAATCCACCGTACCGGAGCGGTCGTTCCCGACCATCGTGTTCTCCAGGCAGCCTACGGATGCGTACTCGTGCACGTTGTCCTCGCGTATCAGGCCGCCGACGCCGGCTAGCCTCGATTCGCGCATCATGCCGGCCATGGATCGCTCGTCGAAGTTGAGGAGGAAGGGCGCGCCCTGGCTCGACGCTATCATGTCCACGGCCTTGTCCAGCAAGGCCTCCGGGCTGCCCCGGTGGAGCCTCAGGTTAGGCTTGGGCTCGAGTATGGGCGACATGTCGTCTATCACCTCGAGGAGGAGGTAGGTAGCGTCGCTCGTCATGTCGACGCCGCCCGGGCCGAGGCCGGAGAGGTTGAAGAGCTGGCCGAAGCCGGCGGTGATGCCCTGGTTGCCTATCCGTATCATGGAGTCGTACGCGGTATTGGCGTGCACCCAGAAGCAGCCGAGGATCTCCTTGGCGAAGTCCCGCGTCATGCCGGCGGCCTTAGATTCCTCCCAGAACGGCTCCAGCATCCTATCGAGGTTGCCGAATGACACGCCGGGGCCCGGGTAGTTCTCGTCGCTCATCACCAGCATATGGGTCAGCCACAGCGACTGCACGGCCTCCCACAGGTCGCGCGCGCCTTCCCAGGGCACCCGGGCGAGGTTGTCGGCCATCCGCCTAAGCTCGCCCTCCCGCGCGGGGTCCTCCTCGAGGGCGGCTAAGCGGAGCGCTTCGTCGCGATAGCGCGCGGCTAGCTCCCGCGGCATGGAGCAGGCGGTCTTCATCGCCCGTAGCTGGGCGCCCTGCCCGCCCGCGCGCTCGGCGTCGCTCAAGGCTTCGTACAGCGCGTCGAGCTCCGCGTCTATGGCCTTGAAGCCGTGGCGGAGCACGCGACCGTAATCGGGGATAAGGTGGCCCGCCGTCGGGCCCGCGTTCCCGAAGCCGTGGTTATGGAAGGCGATAGCGTCATGCCGAAGCCCGGCCTTGCCGTACAGGATCTTCTCGCGCTTCTTCGTCTGCGCCTTATCGAGGCAGAGGGACGTGTGGATATTGAAGCGGCCGCCGGCCAGCAGGTCCCCGGGCAGTATCTCCTGCGGGAGGCGGTCGAGCATCACCTTCTTGTTGAACCAGGCCCTGCGCTCGGGCAGGCTCGTCTCCCAGAAGCCCTCTCCCGGCTCAACGCGCTCGGCGACCTGCATATACGAGGTCGTGAAAGTCTGGAAGAACGCGTAGGTCTCCGGGACGATATGATAATTGCACTCGTTGTAGACGACGTCCCAGGGGGCGCCGTCCGTGAAGCTTATCTGCTGGTTGTTCCAGGCCCGGCCCGCGCCCTCGAAGTAATAATCCCTGAGGCCTAGCACCCTGGGCGATAAATTCGCCGGCCGCTTGATCCCCGCCTTAGTACCCGGCCTCTCGATGGCGCGTTCCTGCATAGTCGGCCTCCTACTGGTTCTACCAATTATGATAGCACCATATCAGAGGCCCCGCAAGGAGAATCGCGCGGCGCTCGCCGACGGCCGTACGCCGGCCGGCCCGCCTAGATCCTGAAGAACGCCATGGCGCCGTCGAGCTCCCGGGCCCTATCCGCCAGGGCCTCGGCCGTATCCGAGACGACCGAGGCCTGGGCCGCTATCTGCTCGCTGGTCGCCGAGAACTCCTCGGAGATGGACGCGTTCTGCTGTATCACGGTATCGAGCTGGGTAACCGCGTCGGCGATCTGGGTAGCGCCGGAATCCTGCTCCCTAGCCGCGACGGCTATCTCCTGGACCAGCTCCGACGTGCGACGGATATCCGGCACCATCTCGTCGAGCATCGTGCCGGCCTTCTCGGCGATAGCCACGGAGCTGAGCGATAGCGACGATATCTCGCCCGCGGCCAGCTTCGAGCGCTCGGCCAGCTTCCCTACCTCGCTCGCCACGACGGCGAAGCCCTTGCCGTGGGCCCCGGCGCGCGCGGCCTCGATGCTCGCGTTAAGGGAGAGCATATTGGTCTGCCTCGCGATATCCTCGATGACCGCTATCTTCTCGGCTATCTGCCGCATCGCGAGCACGGTCTCCTTGACCGAGGCGGAGCTCGCCTCGATGTCGCTGGCGGCCTTCTTCGCGATCCGCTCGGTCTGCGCCGAGTTCTCGGCGCTCTGCTTGATGTTGGCGCTCATCTGCTCTACGGAGGCGGAAACCTGCTCCGCGTTGGCGGCCTGCTCGGTAGCGCCCTGCGACAACTCCTGGCTGGAGTCGGAGACGCCCTGGATGCCCGTTAGCATCTCGCGGGCCCCGGACGACAGGTCGGAGGAGCTCATGCTTATGGCGTCGCTCGCCTCCTTGACCTCGCCCACTACCGCGAGCAGCTTCGTCGCCATCGAGTCCATGGCCCCGGCGAGCGCGCCGAGCTCGTCGGCCCTGGCGAGCATCCCCCGCTCCGGCCGGACGCGCAGGTCGCCCTCGGCTATTGACACCATCAACGCCTGCGCGACCTTGATCGGCCTGGCCACGCTGGTCGCGACGACCGTGATGACGACGGCTCCGAGCGCCACGCCGCAGACGCCGAGCGCTATCATCAGCGTCATGAGGCGCCGGACGGGGGCGAGCATCTCGGTCAGGGGCAGGACGAGCGCCACCGACCACGGCCTGGCGTCGGTTCCGACCCTGACCGGGGAGTAGCGGAGGTACGACATGGCGCCCGTCTGGAGGTTCTTCTTGAAGACGGAGAAATTGCCCCCCGCCGCTATGGCCGCCAAGTTCTCCGCCTGGCGATCGGGGATATCCTGGCCCACCTGCAAGCCTATCAAGTCGGCCTTAGGATGGACGACTCGCTTACCCTCGTTATCGGTCATTATGGTATACGAGCCCTCGATGGGCTTGAACGCCGAGACTATATCGGAGATGCTCTTGATGGCGATGGTGCTCCCTACGACGCCTATGACCCGGCCGCCTACCAACATCGGGGTAGCGAACCCGGAGTAGAATTTCTCGTCCTCCTTCTTTCCCGTGCTAGACTGGGCGAAGGGCTGTACAATGACGTCGACCTTCTCCGTCCTCGCCCGCTCTATGTACGGCGCCTTGCCGGCGGCCTCCGTCCACGGCACCTGGATCACTTTGCGGTCGGGCGAATAGGTCCACGCGGTCGCGAAGCGCCCGGTCTCGGTCTGCAGGATACCCGCGGCCTTGGCCGCAACCTCGTCGCCCATCGCGCCCGGCTCCATGAAGACCCAAACGGCCAACATGCGGGGGTCAGCCTCCAAGGCCGGGAGGATCATCCTGGCGAGGACCTCCCTGTCGCGCAGCCCTGCGCGATACGCGCCTTCGATGGAGCGGGCGAGGCCCTTTAGAACGAACATGCCGTTCTCGAGCTCTACCTTGACGGACGAGGCTACCCGCTCGGCCATCTCGTCGCCCCTGCTCACTATCTCCGCCTTGATGACTCGCTCCGCCGTGAAGTACGACGCGAGTATGACCGCGGCCAAGGTGCCTATGAATATCAGGATGGACGGAACAAGTATTTTCTCGCGGATCTTCAGCTTGAAACGCATCGGGGCCTCCCGTAAATAGCAAGGCCGTACCTTTCCGGTACGCCCGCTAATAAGCCTATGCTCCTCTTCTCGCTTGTCAATGATGGGCAAAGTAAAAAAAAGGCGTCGCCCCCCCGGAGGGCGCGACGCCGTTGGATTCCCCGCGCCGGGCCGCCGATGCGGCGGCCGGGGCGCTACGATCAGTCGGCGCGCCTCAATACGGTGACGCAGTTGGTCACCGACGAGCCGCCGACGTTGAGCACGACGCCGACCTCGGGCGCGCCCTTCGCCGGGGCCGCGCCTATGGGCTGGCCGACGAGCTGCTTATAGAGCAGGGCGTGCATGGAGGCGCCGGTCGCGCCGACCGGGTGGCCCTTCGACTTGAGCCCGCCGGAGAGGTTCACGCAGACTTCGTCGTCGCGGGTGAAGCGGCCGGCCAGGTAGTCGTCGCCGCCCTCGCCGTCGGCAGAGAGGCCCAGGGCCTCGGTGCACAGGATCTGGTTGATGGTGAAGCAGTCGTGCACCTCGGCCACGTCGACGTCCTTGGCCGCTATGCCCGCCTCGGCGAAGGCGAGCCTCGCGGCCTCCTTGGCCGCCATGAGCTCCCACATGTTGGGGCGCACGTTGATGGCCAGGCGCTCCGTCGTATGCCCTATGCCGGCTATCTCGACGACGGGCTTACCGCGCTTCCGCGCGGACTCGGTGCTCGTGATGACGAGGGCCGCCGCCCCGTCGGAGACGAGGGAGCAGTCGTGGAGCCGTAGCGGCGACGCTATCATGGGGTTCTTCTCCTCGGGCAGGCCGAGTATGGCGGCCGCGCTCGACAGGCCTAGCTTATCGGCCGGGGAGCCCTTGCCGAAGTGCGCGAGCGGGTTATCCAGGCCGTTGCGGTAGCACATCGCCGAGACCGCCGCCAGCATCTCGGCCAGCTTACGGTCCGACAGCTTATAATGGTCCCGGTAGCCCTTGGCGTACTCGGCGAACAGCCCGGGGAACGTCATGCCCGTCGCCCCCTCGCTAGCCCAGTGCGACGAGCAGGCGAGGGCGTGGGTCACGCCCTTGGTATCGAGCAGGTTCATCTTCTCGACGCCTATGACGAGGGCCGTCTCGCATCGTCCCGACTCCACGGCGTAGAGAGCGTTATAGAGCGCCACCGATGAGCTGGCGCAGGCGTCCTCGCAGCGGGTGGCCGACTTGAACCTGAGGCCCGCCGGGTCCACCTCGAGCGCGTTAGGCGCCAGGTGCTCCTGGTTGGCGAACAGCGACGGCGAGCAGCTGCCCACCCATATGCCGTCGACGCTCCCCGCCTCGACGCCCGCGTCGGCGAGGGCGCCGCGCCCGGCCTCGTTCAGGAGCTCGTATATCGACTTGAGGTCGGTGACCTCCTTGGTTTCCCTATCCTTCTTGACGAACGAACCGAAGGCGGTATTATGCGCCCCGATTATGCTTACCTTGCTCATCGTATTCCCCCCTAGTAGCTATGATTAACCTAGATCTACTTCCATGCAATCCTTATCGACGACGATGTCGGCGTCGGTCTTCTCAAGGATATACTCCACGGTGTAGGGCTTGAAGTACTCCTTCAGCGCGAACGCGCCGCCGCGGACCTCGAAGAAGCCGATATCGGTGACGACGTAGTCCACCTCGGCCGCGGCGGTCAACGGCAGCCTGCACCTGCGCAGTAGCTTCGAGGCCCCGCTATTGTCGAAGTGCTGGGTCGCGGCGAACACCTTCTTGGCGCCGACCGTCAGGTCCATCGCTCCGCCCATGCCCGGGACGAGCTTTCCCGGCACCTTGTAATTGGCGAGGTTGCCTAGCTGATCGACCTCGAGCACGCCGAGCACCGTGTAGTCCACGTGCCCGCCGCGGATGATGCCGAAGCTGGTAGCCGAGTCGAAGAAGCATCCGCCCGGCTGGATAGTCACGCAGGCGCCTCCGGCGTTGACGAGCATCGGGTCCTCCTCCCCCTTGGCGGGGGCCGGGCCGAGCCCGAGGAAGCCGTTCTCCGACTGGAGCACTATAGTGACGCCCGCGGGCACGTAGTTGCCAACCAGGGTCGGGAGCCCTATGCCGAGGTTGACCACGTCGCCGTCGCGGAAGAAGCGCGCGATGCGCTTGGCTATGTTTTCCTTATTCGCTACGTATTCCATCGCTGTCCCCTTACTGCCTGGCCCGGACGAGGTGCGTCACGAAGACTGACGGGGTGACGACGACCTCGGGATCGAGCTCGCCTATCTCCACTATCTCGTCGGCCTCCACGATGACCGTCTCGCAGGCGCTGGCCATCAGCGGGTTGAAATTGCGGCCGGTCTTGTCGTAGGTGAGGTTGCCCGCCTTGTCGGCCTTCTTGGCGCGGATCAGGGCGACGTCGCCCCGGAGGGCCTTCTCCAGGAGGTACTTCCTGCCGTCTACCTCCACGACCTTCTTGCCTTCCTCGACCTCGGTGCCGACCCCGGTCGGCGTCAGGACGCCGCCGAGCCCCGCTCCGGCGGCTCGGATTATCTCGGCCAGGGTCCCCTGGGGCACGAGCTGGACTTCCGTCTCCCCGGCGTTCATCTGACGCTGGGTCTCGCCGTTCAGGCCTATGTGCGTCACTATCATCTTCTTGAACTGCTTCTTGGCCACGAGCCTGGCTACGAACGTCATCTCGCCGGACTTCAGGTTGTGCATGGCCGTGTCGTTGCATACCAGGGTCAGGTTCTTCGTGCCCTTGCGCTCGAGCGCGTCCAGGAGGCCCGCGGGGGAGCCGCAGCCCATGAACCCGCCGAGCATGACGACGGCCCCTTCCCTGATCAGGTCGACCGCGGCGTCAGCCGTGATAATCGGTTTTGCTACCATAATTAAAGCTCCTATGCGTTCTATGGTCCTATCCCTCCCGGGCGCGGCTTCGAGGCGTGCGTAAGGTCGTGGCCGGGAGGGTAGGAAGGGACCGGGCGAGAGCCCGGCCCCCCTTATCGAGGCGGCTAGTCTTAGAGGAAGAACAATCCGAGCGAAGTGACGATGCCGGCCCACAGCAGGATGACCGTGGTGTAACCCATGATGTCCTTGATGTTGAGCTTGGCTACGGCGAGCAGCGGGAGGGCCCAGAACGGCTGGATCATGTTGGTCCAAGCGTCGCCCCAGGCGATGCCCATCGCCGCGCGGCCGTAGGAGACGCCGAGAGCCTCGGCCGCCGGCATCATGATCGGGCCCTGGACGGCCCACTGCCCGCCGCCGGACGGCACGAACATGTTGACGATGCCCGCCGCGTAGTAGGTGAACAGCTGGAACGTCTTCGGGGTAGAAATCGATACGAACCAGTTGGACAGCGTAGCCGCGAGGCCGGAATTCACCATCATGCCCATGATGCCCGCGTAGAAGGGGAACTGCAGGACGATGCCGCCGCAGGTCCTGACCGACTTATCGACTGCCTTGACGTACGCGATGGGCGTCCTATGGAACAGGAGCCCGAGTATGAGGAAGATGAAGTTCACCACGTCCAGGCTCAGGGATCCGCCCTTGACGAAGTACCTGACGGCGAAGACGGCGCCCACGACCACGATGATCAGGGCGAGGACCATCGAGTTCTCCTGCCTCTCGGCGGGGGTCATGTCCTTGCGGGCCTTGGCCGGAGCCTCGGCTATGTCGTCGTCGGCGAAGATGGCGGGGTCGACCTCGACTATCTCCTCCTTCTTCTTGGGCATCATCAGCATGTTGATGACGGGGATGGAGACCAGGAGGACGGCGAGGATGACGAGGGTCTGGGTCGAGAAGATCGTCTCGCTCGTGGGGACGATGGCGCCGTGGGCGAACTTCTCCATGACGGCGTTCTTGGCGGCTATCGACAGGGGGATGGACGCCGAGAGGCCGGAGTGCCAGACGACGAAGCCGGAGTAGGCGCTGGCGACGAGCAGCGGGTAATGGATACCCTTGACCGTCTTGGCTATCTCCTTGGCGAGGATAGCGCTGACGATGAGGCCGAAGCCCCAGTTCAGCCAGCTGCCGATTACCATCACGACCGATACCGTGATGATGGCCTTGGCCGGGGTATTGGCCTTCTTGGCGATGGCGACCATGACCCTATGGACCGGCTTGGAAATGGCGAGCGCGCTGCCTGTCACGAGGACCAGCACCATCTGCATGGAGAACCCGAGCAGGCTCCACATGCCGCCGCCCCAATACGACGCCATATCGAGGAACGAAGTCTTCTGGATTATCATCCCGAGAGCGAATACGATGATCGTCAAGACGACGGCGAAGACGAACGCGTCCGCTATCCATCGCTTGGCTATCTTCGTAAAGAAATTGCCTAGAGCCCTGACCATATTGGCCTCCTCTTTCTGTAGTACAAGTCTATAAGCACGTATCGTGCCAACTACTGAAAGCGGGTTTTAGCCGTTGAATCGCTTGTATTTACGCAGGATAGAGTCCCGGGCGCGACGGACGGGTGCAATTTCCAGCGCGCGGCGCGCAATTCTTTGCGCGCCTCATCACGTCTCTCCTGGCGGCTCCGCGCCCCTCTGGGCGGTTCCGCGACGCCTAGCGGATTTCGTACTTCTCCAGCTTGTATTGGAGATTGCGGATAGAGATACCGAGGTCCTTCGCCGTAGCCGTCCGGCTTCCCTTGAAGTACGCGAGGCGCCTGAGGATGATATCGTGCTCGAAATCCTCCATCAGGTCCTTGAGCTCCCGCTTGAGCGTCGCGTGGTCGTGCTCCTCGAGGATCAGAGAGTCGGCTTCTATGGTATCGCCGTCGGCGCAGATGAAGGCCCGCTCGAGGACGTTCTTGAGCTCGCGCACGTTACCGGGCCAGGCGTACCCTCGGATGAGGCCCAGGGCCGCCTCGGATAGGCGTATCGACGGGCTGTTGTACTTCCGCTTCAGGAGCTCTATCAGGTACTCGCATATCAGGCGGATATCGTCGCCCCTATCGCGCAGGGGAGGGACGGTGAAGTGTATGACGTTAAGCCTATAGAATAGGTCCTTCCGGAAGCGGCCAGCCTTGATCTCCTCGGGGAGGTTCTTGTTGGTTAGCGCGATTATCCTCGTCTCCACGGACACCGGGCTCACGCCCCCTACCCTATAGAAGGTACGTTCCTGCAGGAAATCCAGGAGCTTGGCCTGGAGCTCGTACGGGATCTCGGTTATCTCGTCCAGGAGCAGCGTGCCTCCGTTAGCCAGTTCGACGCGGCCCTTCTTCTGGGCGCTCGCCCCGGTGAAGCTGCCCTTCTCGTGGCCGAACAGCTCGGACTCGAAGAGCGTCGCCGGGATGCTCGAGCAGTTCGCGTACACGAGCGGCGCCTGGGCCCCGGACAGCGAGAAGTGGATCTGCTTTGCCAGCACGTTCTTGCCGGTGCCCGTCTCGCCGGTCACGAGTATCGGCACGTCCGCGAAGGCCAGCTTGGGTATCAGCGACTTAATGCTCTGGACGGCCTGGCACTCGCCTATGAAGTCCTCGTAGTACATGCGGTTCTTGTGGAGGTTCCACAGGACCGTATTCTCCTTGCTGACCGAGACGAATTCCAGGGCGCGCTTGACCGATATGAGTATGGTATCGACGTCGAAGGGCTTTGTTATAAAATCATAAGCCCCGGCCTTCATGGACAGCACGGCGTTGTCCACGGTGCCGAGGGCCGTTATAACGATCACGGAGAGCATAGGGTTGGCGGCCTTCAGCCTGGGAAGGAGCTCCACGCCGGTGCAATCGGGAAGCATCAGGTCGAGGATGCAGAGGTCGGGCTTGTCCCGGGAGACCGAATCCACGGCGGCCGCCCCGCTCTCCGCCTCCACGATCGCGAAGCCTTCCAGCGACAGGAGGTCCTTGAGGAACTCCCTGACGTTAGCCTCGTCGTCGCAGACCAGTATCTTCTTTACCACGTCAGTCCCCCTCCCGCGCCCGTTCCCTGGGGAAGCTCAGGCTCACCGCAGTGTACACGCCTTCCGCGGAGTCGATGAAGAGCCCCCCGCCGTGAGACTCGACGATTTTCCGGGAGATCGCCAGGCCGAAGCCGTTGCCCGTCTTCTTCGTGGAGAACATGGGGTTGCCGACCCGCTGCAGGGCGTCGGCGGGGATGCCGACGCCGGAATCCACGACCCGTATCTCCACCGCCTCGCCGCGATCCTTGACGAGGGCCACGACCCGGCCCGAGCCCTTGGACGCGACGGCCTCGCACGCGTTCTTGAGCACGTTATCCAGCACCTGTCCCACCTTGAACGCGTCGACCATGGCGCGGTAATCGCCCGACCGCTCGGCGAATACCGCCGGGCGCGCCCCGTAGGGCGTCCAATCGTTGCGCTCCACCGCCTCGGCGACCAGGGCCCGTAGATCGGCGCGCCTGAGCTCGAGCCGGCTCTTCCCCCCGTACAGGAGCATCTCGTTAAGCAGCCGGTTGACCCGGTTCAGGTCCTCGTCTATCAGGCCCAGGTACTTGCGGCGCTTCTCCTCGTCGACTCCGGGCCGCCCCAGGAGCTGGGCGAAGCCCTTCACCGACGTCATGGGGTTCTTCACCTCGTGCACCACGGCCAGGGCCATCTCTCCGAGGACGGCCGCCCGGTCCTTCTCCTGGATCTCGCGCTCGTAGCGCCTCATCGTTGTGATGTCCCTGAACACGAAGACGGCCCCTAGCCTGGAGCCCGTCTCGTCGAACATCGCGTTGCCGTAGACCTCGATGATCTTGCCTTCGTACTCTAGCTCCGCCCCGGGCGCCCCGCCGTTTCCCTCCAGGCCCTTCTCCACTATCGCGCCTATGCGCGGGCCGAGGACGTCGCGGTAGCTCGAGTCGATGAAGCCCTCGCCGAATTCCGGGAATATCTCGAAGAACGCCTTGTTAGCCCGCGTGATGACGCCGGAGCACGATATGGCCAGGACCCCGTTCATGACGCCCTCGAGGATGCTCTTGTTATAGCACTTCACGAGGTTGGTCGTATCGACGAGGTCGTTGATGGTCGTGACGATGATGGACAGCTCGCCCTGCACCTGCGGGATATGGTAGCTGGGCATGTGGAACAGGACCTCGATGCCCCTCTTGATAGCCAGGATCTTATCCAGGAGGCCCTTCATGGTCATGGTCAGGCTCACGTAGATGAGGGAGATGATGAGCGCCTGTATCATGAAGACCCGGCGGATGATAGGCTCCAGCTGCTCCCCTATCTTGTCGAGGGTCTCGTTGGACCATATATAGCCGATGGTCTCGCCGTCCCGTATCACGGGCCACATGCAATTGAGGATATCGCCCCTTACGAGCGTTCCCGTCTGGACTATGGGCTTGCCCGTGGCCATGACCTCGTAGCCCCGGTGCCCCTCGAAGATAGATTGCCCGACCGTATATTGGAACTGCTCGCTCGGGCCGTAGGTGAGCACCGCGTCGAGCTCCCGCCCGTAGTAGCCGACGCCCACGCCGGCGTTGCCCGAGGCGACGAAGTCGGTGACGGCGCGGAGCCTGGAGTTAAGCACGGCTATCTTCGTCTCCCTATCGGCTCCCGAGACGCCCTCCTCCGCGAGGATATCGTCGAAATTCCCCTCGAGCGCCGCGTCCAGCTGCCTAGCCAGCCCGAAGAGCTTATCGCGCTTCTCGATGAGGATATTCTCGGTGATCTCCTGCTTCAGGAACCACGACAGCCCGAGCATCGGCACGACGACGCTGAGGAACATGACGATGAGGAGGCGGGTCGTAAGGCGCATGAGTATACAAAGGCCGAAGGCGGCGCGGTTGTCAATGGCGCGTCCGCCCCTTTCCCCTCGCTTGCCCCGCCACGCCCGTCGGGGCTAGAGTACGGGCATGATAAACGAAGTGTACGAAGAACCGTTCATGGTCCGCACCTGGGACGTCGACGAGGCCGACCGCCTGACCATCGCAGCCGCCTATAACTACTGCCAGGAGGTAGCCGGCAACCACGCGAGGGCCCTCGGCGTCGGCTCCGAGTACATGGCTGCCAACGGCCTCGTCTGGGTGCTATCGAGGATGAGCGCGGTCCTAGACTCCAGGCCGGCCTGGGGAACCCGCCTCGCCGTTCGCACCTGGCCCAGGGGGACGGACCGCCTATTCGCCATGAGGGAGTACGAGATCCGTGACGAGGCCGGCGCCGTCGTCGGCCGCGGCCGCGGAGCCTGGCTGGTAGTCGATTCGGCCACCTTTAGGCCCCGACGCCCCGAGGCGATAGCCGAGATGCTTCCCTCGCGCCCCGACCTCGAGACCCTGCCCGGGGGAGCGCTCCCGGTCGCTGCCGGCGAAGGGCTCGAGCTCGCCTACCAGCGGGCCGTCGCCTATTCCGATATAGACTACAACGGGCACATGAATAACGCGCGATACGTCCAATGGATCCAGGACGCCTTGGATCCCGCCGCCCTTAGCGGGGCGGCCGGCCTCAGGCTGGACATCAACTACCTCGCCGAGATGAGGCAGGGCAAGGTCGCCGGCGTCTACCGAGGGACGTACCCGGCCCGGCCGGAAGGAGGCTGGACGGAGAGCGCGTCGTTCGAAGGCAGGACCGACGAGGGTCAGTGCTCCTTCAGGGCATGCCTGTCCCTGGATCGCAGGCAGTCCTAGCGTGAACTGAAGGAGCCGCCTCAGTAAAACCCCCGAACGTCGCTTCCCTCCGCGATAATCGATGCGTATATTATTACCATGTTGGTAATGAATAACCGAAGCCGGCTAGGCGCCGATACCCGGAGTCCTCGCCGTCGGTCATACGCGCCCGCTCTAGCGCCTCTCGCGGCGGCCCTGGCCGCTGCGCTGGCGATATCGTGCGGCGGAGGCCCGTCGCCCGGCCGGGCCGATCCGGGTCCGCGGCCGTCGAACATAGGAGGTGCCACCATGCCCGTGATCAAGTCGGCGGACGCCGCCAACGTCTGCTACGTAGAGCCGACCGAGGAGCTCCGCGCCAGGCTCGGCCCGGAACAGTACGCCGTGCTCGTCGAGAGCGCTACGGAGCCTCCGTTCAGGAACGCCTACTGGGATAACCACGAGCGCGGCATTTACGTGGACGCGATAGACGGGGAGCCCCTGTTCGCCTCAAAGGAGAAATTCGACTCGGGGTCGGGTTGGCCCAGCTTCTGGGCGCCCATAGACCCCGCCAAGCTCGTCCTAATCGAGGATCTTTCCTTAGGCATGCGCCGTATCGAGGTACGCGCGAAGGCGTCGGGGGGCCACCTGGGCCATCTATTCGACGACGGCCCCGACCCTACCGGGCTTCGCTACTGCATCAATTCCGCCTCGCTTAGGTTCATACCGATCGATAGGATCGCCGCCGAGGGCTACGCGGAGCTCGCGGGCCTGTTCGAGGCGGGCAGATAGGCGAGCGAGCCGGGGGAACCCCTTAGAGGGGAACGGAGGCGAGCCTCGCCGGTTCCGCCCTCGGCGCGACGCCTCCGGAGCTTATGTCCGACAGCTTCGCGCAGAACGACTCTAGCCCGTCCTCCTCCACGTCGACTTCCATAGTAATTTCCTCCGCGAAGCCCTCGCTTACGATAGTCGCCCCGGATTCGCCTACCGCTATCTTTACCCGGTCGAAGAGCCTGTACGGCAAGGAGAACGAGACCCTGCGGGTCTCCACGAGCCTCGCGCGCCTGGTTATCGCCAGGACCGCCTTTCCCGCCTCCGAGTAGGCCTTGACGAGGCCGCCCGTGCCGAGCAGGGCGCCGCCGAAATACCTCGTGACGACGACGACGACGTTCCCGAGGCCCGAGCCCTTGAGCGCGGCCAGGAGGGGACGCCCGGACGTGCCCGACGGCTCCCCGTCGTCGGAGCAGTATTCCGTGACCGACGCCCCCCCGCCTACTATGAAGGCCGGTACGTTATGCGTCGCGTCGCGGAATTCCCGCCTCGCGGCCTCGATGAACGACCGGGCCGCCTCGACGGAATCGGCGGGGGACAGGCTGGCTATGAAGCGAGAATTGACTACGACTATCTCAGCCCGGGCGGGCTCGTACGGCACTATGAGCATGATTCTAGTTATACCACGCGATCGTTCCTTGTGCCCCGCCCGGCATGCGTTATACTATCCTCAATACATCGAGGAGCGGGGTTACCATGGCAAAAAAGCACGCGGGACTATTCGACGCGTTCATCCGTCCCTACAGGGACTCCGACGTCAGGCTCTATAAGAAGGCCAAGCTCCTGGCGCCCGTCGCGTTCGCGATCGGCTCCCTGGCGGCCGCGCTCGCCGCGCTGATGACGGCCACGAGGGCGTACGCGGTCGCCGGCCTGCTCCTGGGCCTGATCCTGCTCTGCGCCCTGTCGCTCGTAATGATGGCGCGGGGCAAGTACGGCCTCGCCTCGGCGATATTCCTGTACGCCCTCTTCGCCGTGATGTTCGCGGCGATTAAATTCGACCAGTACCGCGATATATACGAGTGCTACGTCTTCGGCACGCTCGGCGGCTTCATACTCATCTGCGCCGGGCTCGTCGCCTCCAGGCCGGCGCACGCCGCGATCCTCTCGGGGCTCAACCTGGCCGCGATAGCCGCGCTCTACGTCCTCGACTCCCTGCCGCTCGACGGGGGCGTGGTCACCGAGCTCGCCGCCCAGTCGCTCGGGACGAGCGCCGTCCTCATGATAGCCGGGGGAATTTTCAGCGCCATGGCGATTCGCATGCAATCCGACCTCGTCGCGGAGACGGAGCGCTCGTCGGGGAGCGCGAGGAGGCAGTTCGAGGAAATGACGGCCGCGGTAGGCGCCGCTCAGTCGTCCGCCCTCGCCATAGGGACGCGGCTATCCAAGGCCGCCCAGGCGCTTTCCTCGTCGGCGGCGGAGCTGAAGGAGGTCGCCGACGAGGAGACCTCGGGTCTCGCGTCGCTCGACCTCGCGCTGAGCGCCGCGGAAGACGGCGAGAAAGTAGCCGGGACGACCCAGGACCGCGTCAAGGCCGCGCTCGACCAGTACTCGGCCAAGGTACTCGAGGCCTCCGCCTCCATAGCGCAGATGGTCGAGTCGGTGGACGGCATCGGCCGCCAGGCGGCCGAGCGGCAGGACGCCATAGGACGCCTGGTGGAGCTGGCGCGGGACGGCGACGAGCGCGTTACCCGCATCGGGGAGGCCATATCCGGCATAGTCGTCGCGACCGGCAAGATGGAGGAGATGAACACCCTCATAGGCGAGGTCGCGGAGCGTACGAACATGCTAGGCATGAACGCCGCCATCGAGGCCGCCCACGCCGGCGACGCCGGCAAGGGCTTCGCCGTCGTCGCCGAGGAGATACGCACGCTCTCGGAGACCGCGGCCGAGGGCTCCGGGTCCATCGCGGCGATACTCGCCGAGACGAAGGACGTCGTCTCCGGCGCGTCCAAGGCGAGCGCGCAGACGAGCGAGTTCTTCTCGCGCATGTCGGAGGAGATCCAAAGGGTATCGGCGACCCTCGGGGACCTCCTCGTACGGCTCAAGGAGATATCCGCGGGCACCTCGGGAGTGACGGACGCGATGAGGGGCTTCTCCTCGCTCGCGGAGGCGGCGAACGACGCGGTAGACGACACGCGGTCGGCCTTCCACGAGACCTCGTCGAGGGCGGCCTCCTCCCGGGTCGTGGCTACCGCGATGAGGCGCGCCGCGGACAGGATGACGACGGCGTGCGGCGCCCTCCTGTCCCAGGCCTCGGCCCTTAACGAGCTCGGCAGGGAGAACGTCCAGCGCATGGAGGAACTCAGGGCCAGGCTCGAGGATACGGGCGCCGCTTAACGAAGGGAGCCGATCGACGTCGCGCCGGCCGCATAACGCGGCTAGCCGCTAGCCGCGGGCCGATGGCCGCGGCCCGGCCCGCGGGGATATAGTACTAGGCGCTACCCTCGGGTAGCGGGGGAGTCATACAGATGATACGAAAGAACCGCGGGCGCGCCGCTTGCGCGGAGTACGCGGCGTGCGCCGCGATGATAGCTATCCTTACCCTCGGCGGCTGCGCGAGCGCCGGGCCCGCGACGCGGGAGGCCTCGGCCGGGGCGCGGCCCACGGTGCGGGAGGAGAACCCGATAAGCCTCGAGACGGCCTTGGACTCCACCAGGGCGTCGATAGAGCTGGCGATGTCGCAGTCCCTGGCCGGGGCCACGAGGCTAGCGCTCGACAGCGTCGAGGCCGCGCTAGGAACGGCTAAGGACCTCGCCTCCATAGCGGGGGCCTTGGAGGCCAAGTCCTGGGCTCTGCTATTCGCGGGATCTAGCGAGGCCGCCCGCGAGGCGCTCAGGCAAGCGAGCGCCGTCGGCGCGCCGGCCGGCCCCGGGCGCGCGGTGCTGGAATTCAGGCTGGCGGCCTTCGACGGCATGGAGGCGGCCAGGAGATCGGCGGCCCGCGCCCTGGAACGCGCCGACCTGGGTCAGCGGGCCGCTACCGCCATAGCGGTGATGCTCGGGGAGAAGGATATACGCGATATCAGCCTGGACTCGCCGGAGGCCGCGACCGAGTACGCGACGTACCTCGCCGGGTACAGCCTAGCGCCCGAGCCGCCTACGGCGCCCGCGCTCGCGGCGGCCTCCGCGCCTCCCGCGGCCGCGGAGGGCCCAGTCGTGGTCGTAGCGAGCCCCGAGTCGGTCGGGGCGGACGACGCGACTATAGCGGTCGCTCGCCTCGCGTGCAGGGACGCCTTATCGAGACGGGGCGACCTGCGCCTCGTCGACGCGGACTCGAGGAGGACGGCCCTGGACGAGCTGGAGCTATCGCTCTCGGGCGCGACGGCAGGCGAGAAGGACATGGCCGTGGGCCGCCTGTTCTCGGCCGACTTCGTCGCCGCCGGGAGCGTCGTCAAGACGGATTCCGGCTGGCTCGTCGCGTACTCGCTATCGTCGTCCCAGGACGGCAGCATCGTCGCGAGCGGCTTCTCCATGGCGCCGGATCACGCAGGCATCGCGGCCGCCGCCGCGCGCTTCGCCTCGAGCCTCGACGGCCTGGCCGCCGCGGCCGGGACGCCGTAGGCGGCTACCGTGCCTCAGTACTCCAGCTACTGCGAATACTGCGCGGCCTCGCCGGCCGGCGACCCCAATAAGGCGTACCACGACCTCGAGTACGGCTTCGCTATCGATTCGGACGCGGGCCTTTTCGGTCGGCTCGTCCTGGAGATCAACCAGGCCGGCCTCTCGTGGGTAACGATCCTGAAGAAGAAGGACGCGTTCCATCGCGCCTACGAAGGCTTCGACGTCGACAGGGTCGCGTCGTACGGCGAGCGCGACGTCGAACGGCTGCTCTCCGACGCGGGCATTATCAGGAATCGCCTAAAAGTCGCGGCCGCGATAGAGAACGCCCGTCGCATCGTCGCGCTCAGGCCCGAGTACGGCTCGTTCGGCGGGTGGCTCGAGGCCTACCATCCGATGGCTAAGGACGCTTGGCTCAAGCTGTTCAAGAAGACGTTCGTTTTCGTGGGGGGCGAGATAGTGGGCGAATTCCTCATGAGCTCGGGCTATCTGCCCGGGGCCCACGTCCCCGGCTGCCCCGCCGGGGAGCGCGCCGCGGCTTCGTTCACGAGGCGTCGCGGCGGTGGCACTTCCTCTCCTGATACGCGAGGATAGTCTTCCGAAGCCTTATGAAATGAGGCGTCACCTCGACCATCTCGTCGTCCTGCAGGAACTGTATGGCGCGCTCCAGCGTCATCGGCTGGATGGGCGTCAGCGTCAGGGCCTCATCCTTCAGCACCGAGCGCATGTTGGAGAGCTTCTTCTCCTTGCACGGGTTGACGTTGAGCTCGGAGTCGAGGTTGTGCTCGCCCACGATCATGCCCTCGTAGACCTGCTCCCCGGGTACGACGAACAGCCTCCCCCGCGGCTCGAGGTGGAAGAGGCCGTAGGTGACGGCCGCCCCGCTGCGGTCGGAGACGAGGGAGCCGGTGAACCGGTTGACGATGTCGCCCCGGTACGCCTCGTAGCCGGAGAGGATGGAGTTCATTATGCCGGTCCCCTTGGTATCGGTCAGGAAGGCGTCCCGGTAGCCGATGAGCGCCCGCGATGGCACCGAGAACTCGAGCCTGACCCTCGCGCCGTCATGGCAGGTATAGCTGAGCATGCGGCCCTTGCGGGCCGATAGCTTATCGGTGACCACGCCCGCGAATTCCTCGGCGCAGTCGACGTACAGGTGCTCGATGGGCTCGAGCCGGGCGTCGCCCTCGTACTTGAAGATGACCTCCGGACGGCTTACGCATATCTCGAACCCCTCGCGCCTGAGCATCTCGATGAGGATGACGAGCTGGAACTCGCCGCGGCCCCGGACGACGAAGCCGCCGCCGCCCTTAGACTCCTCCACCTGTATCGATACGTTATTGAGCGTCTCCTTCTGCAGCCGCTCGAAGAGCTTCAGGGATTGGACCTTCTTGCCGTCGGTACCGGCGAAGGGAGAGGTATTGACGAAGAAGCGCATCGCCACCGTCGGCTCGTCGACGACTATCCGGGGCAGGGCCTTAGGGGCGTCGCGGGTGCATATCGTGTCCCCGATATGGACGTTCTCGATGCCGGAGAGCACGATGATGTCCCCGGTCTCGGCGCAGTCCGACTCGACGAGCTTCGGCCCTACGTAGGTATGCAGCTTCGAGATGGAGAGCGCCTCTCTCTGGTTCCCCTCACCTATGCGCACGAGGGCGTCCTTGAAGTGGGCGCGCCCGTTGATGACCTTGCCTATGGCCTGCCTCCCGAAATAATCCGAGTACGACAAGTCCGATACGAGCATCTGGAAAGGCTCCGCCATCGAGAAGCTAGGGCAGGGGAGGTCCCTGAGAATAGCGTTAAGGAGGGGATGGAGGCTGTCGCCCTCGCCTTCGAGGGTCTCCTTGGCTATGCCGGACCGCCCTATGGCGTAGAGTATGGGGAATTCGAGCTGGGCGTCTGTGGCCCCGAGGTCTATGAACAGGTCGTATATCTCGCTCAGCACCTCGGCCGGCCTGGCGTCCAGCCTATCTATCTTGTTGATGACGACGATGACGGGAAGCCCGCCCGAGAGCGCCTTGCCGAGCACGAACCGCGTCTGGGGCAGAGGCCCCTCGGACGCGTCGACCAGGAGGATCGCGCCGTCCACCATCGACAGGGCCCGCTCCACCTCGCCGCCGAAGTCGGCGTGCCCGGGAGTATCGAGTATGTTTATCTTCACGCCGTTCCATACCACGGAGCAGTTCTTGGCGGCGATCGTTATGCCCCGCTCGCGCTCCAGGTCCATGCTATCCATCAAGCGCTCTTGCGTCTGCTGCCCCTCGCGGAACACGCCGGATTGCCTGAACATGGCGTCGACGAGGGTGGTCTTGCCGTGGTCGACGTGCGCGATTATGGCGATATTGCGTATGGAGGGGTTAGAGGAGTCTTTGTGCGTCAAGGATTCGTCCTGGGGTGCTTTTTACGGCGGGAGATGCGGTATCATACCGGAATCCGGGACGATAGTATACAACCGGCGGCCGTTCTTGCCTAAAACGGGCGGACGCCCTACACTAGCGGCCGAGAAAACATCGTATGAAGAAATACCTCGTACTCGCCGGCAACATCGGCGCAGGCAAGTCGACGCTCGTCGGACTACTCGCGGAACGCCTCGGCTATAGGCCTTACTACGAGCCCGTCGCCGAGAACCCATACCTCGAGGATTTCTACGGCGACATGGAGCGATGGGCCTTCCACTCCCAGGCTTTCTTCCTCACGCACCGCGTGCGCTCGCATCGAGCGCTCATGGACGACCCCTACTCCGTGGTACAGGACAGGTCTATGTACGAGGACGCCGAGGTATTCGCGCGCAACCTCTACGAGCGCGGCTCCATGAGCGCCCGCGACTGGGGCACCTATAGCGAGCTGTACCGCACCCTCGCCAGCCTCCTGCCGCCGCCCGACCTCGTCGTCTACCTGAAGGCCTCGGTACCGACGCTCAAGAAGCGCATCGCCAAGCGAGGTCGGGACTTCGAGGCCGCTATACCCGACGAGTACCTTTCCGGCCTCGACAGGCTCTACGAGGAATGGATCGGCGGCTTCGACCTGTCTCCGGTACTCGTCGTCCCGGGCGACCGCCTAGACTTCGTCGCCGAGTCGAAGGATTTCGACGCCATCGCGCGGACGGTGGAGAGCCGCCTCAGGGATAAGCAGGGCAGCCTATTCCCCATAGGGATGTAGGCAAGGGCGCGCGTCACCTCGGGGTACGCCTCGTATCGGGGCCGGCCTCTCTTCTCGCCTTATCGGCGAGCAGCCTCGAGTCGGACGAGGCCTTCACGAGTCCCTTGACGCCCGAGAGGAACGGCAGGAGCCCTAGGAGGAGCGCGCCTAGCGCGAATAGCGGTTTCCCGGTAGCTACGTAGCCGTAGGCCAGGCCCCCGCCGAAGCCCAGGCTCACGAGCATGCGACGCCCAGCCTCCGCGCGTCGCCTCGCTATACGTTTCTCGTCGGCTATGACGTCCTGCTCGACGTCGCCCTTATCCGCTCGTCCTTTACGATCCCCGAGGTCTATGGACACCCGCAGGGCTCCCTCGCCGCGGTCGTTCCCGCCGTCGGGCAGGCTGGCCAGGGCTCCCATGACTTCTTTATGAATAGACTCGCGAAGCTCGGCCGCGGCCTTGGACGTCCTATTGGCGGCATGGCCGCGTTGGCTCGGGCTCCCCAAGCGGCCCAGGCTCCCCAAGCGGCCTAAGTTCCCCAAATGGCCTAATTCGCCTAGCTTAGCCAAGCGGGAAAGCGTGTCCAGGCGATCTGGCCGGTCCGAGCCGTCTAACTCGTCTACATCGTCAAGGTCGTCATTGTCGTCCAGGTCGTCATTGTCGTCATGGCGCGCTCGAGGCCTCGCCTCCTCGGCTCGGGCCGATCCTAGGAACCCCTTCCCGGAGTCGATCTCGTAGAGAGCTAGCGACCGCTCGATATTCTTCAGCTCGACGCCCCCGAACTCCCGAAAGGAGAGGTCCAGCTTCCCGGAGACCTGGCGATAGACGTCCTCCGATATCAACAGCGCCCCGGCGGGCGCGACCTGCATGACGCGGGCGGCGACGTTGACTCCGTTGCCGTAGACCCGCGAGCCCTCGCGCCATATCTCCCCGAGATGCACCCCTATCCTCGCGAGGCACGAGCCTGAGAGGCCGTGCGATTCGCCGAACGAGTCGAGGGAAAGGCACAAGTGCAGGGCGCATTGCACGGCGGAGACAGCGCTCGAGAACACGACGAGCAGCTCCGATCCCGTAGCGTCGACTATCTCGCCCTCGTGCTCGGCGACCACCGGCGAGGACAGGCGGCGGTACGCCTCGAGCGCCTCGACGGCGCGGCGCTCGTCGCCCGCCACGAGATCGTTGAAGTCGGACAGCTCCACGAATAGGACCGCCGCGAGAGTGGTATGCGCCGCCATGCATAGAATGTATCCACAGTCGCTACTCGCGGCAAGCTCCAGGCTCAAGATCGAGAAAGAATCAACGAACGGTCTTGACGATCCTAAGAATCCGATCTATCATTGCAACCGGTTGCATGAATGACTGAAAAACAAAGGCTACGCTCCATCGGCGACATCGCAAGAATCGCCGGAGTATCGAAATCCACCGTCTCGCGGGCGCTGAACGATAGTCCCCTCATCGGTATCGAGACTAAGGAGCGGATACGCGCGATCGCTAAAGAGCACGAGTTCTGGCCCAGCGTTACCGCCCGGGCTCTCTCGACGCGCGCGAGCAGGACCGTCGCCTACGTGATAGACGCCTACGACAGCGAATGCGGGCTCGAGTCGCCGTTCAGCCTCGAGATCATGGGCGGAGCGGCGACGGGACTCAGGGAGCTCGACTACGACATGCTGGTCGTACAGGCCGATCAGCGGAGGGGCGACTGGGCCGCCGAATACCTCGGATCCGGCCGGGTGGACGGGTTCATACTAATGCCGTACGAGAATAAGCGCCTGCACGTGGAGCGCCTCCTCGAGCTCGATGCCCCGTTCGTCGTTTGGGGCTTCCGCGACGAGCGGCGGTTCTGCTCGCTGTCTTCCGATAATCGCCGCGGAGGATACCTCGCGGGAGAGCTGCTCGCGGGCCTGGGGAAGAGGAGCATAGGCTTCATCGGCGGGGACTGCGCCGATCCGGAGGTCGTCGATAGGCGGAAGGGATTCCTCGAGGCCTTGGCCGGGGGCGGCGCGGGGAACGCCCTCCTCGGAGAGGCAAGCGGCGACTTCTCGGAGGCCTCGGGCCACGCCGCCGCGCTCGAGCTAAGCCGGCGGCACGACGGCCTCGACGCGGTCTTCGCCGTCGGCGACATGATGGCCATCGGCGCCATGCGGGCTTTCGCCGAGCGCGGCGTCCGCGTTCCGGAGGACGTCGCCGTCGTCGGCTACGACGACCTCTTCGTCTCCGCCTTCACGACTCCCGCGCTGACGACAGTGAGCCAGCATATCGCCGACGCCGGGCGGCGGCTCGCGCGCGACGTCGTCGCGCGGATCGAGCGGGGCGTCGCCGAGGCCGCCACCATTCCCGTGGAGCTCATCAGGCGAGCCTCGGCATAACGGATTTTTTTAGGATTCTATGCAACCGGTTGCATATAGGAGGTAGGTATGAGACTGAGCGATTCGGCCCGAGCGTGGATTAGGATACTGCCCGTCGGCGCGGACGGCATCGACGCCTATTACGACTTCTGCGCGCGGCGCGATTTCGAGAGGGCGCTCGCCCGTTCCCGCCTGCGGGCGGTAATGAGCTTCTTCCGACGGTTCCGCGCCCAGCGAGTCGACTCGGCGCGGAGCCCCGACGAGCTTCCCCTGCGCCAGGCGGCATCGGTAGCCTCCCGCCTGGCGGGGACGATAGCGCCGGACGGACGGGTCTCCCGCGCTCTCCCGGCGGTACGGAGCGGGGACGGGGAACGATGGGCGGCCCTCTACGACTCCGTTCGCGAGGGAGGCCCCGGGCTGGTTCGCGCGTACGAGGGGCCGGACGGCTTCTATCCGCTCGACTCGCCTGACGGGCGGGTTCGCCTCGAGCTGGTCCGAGTCCTCGGGCTAGGGCCCTACGACGCCGCTTCCGGAGACCCGGCCGACGCGCGACAGGGGGCACGAGGCGATGCACAAGCCGCAATCCGTCCCGAACTCCTTCCATTTCGCGAAGCAGGCATCGTCGTTAACCGGCTTGAAACGCCCCGACGAGGCCGTCCCGCCGTCGATGGCTCCCGCAGGGCAGGCCTTGGCGCAGAGGGAGCAGGTCGAGCAGAGCCTTGCCTCGGTACCGGCGGAGCGAGGAGTGCGCGCTAATGGAAGGTCGGTTACGACGGCTCCTAGCCTTAGGCATGGACCGAACTCCTCGGTCAGCAAGATACCAGAGCGTCCTATAGATCCGAGGCCCGCGTATCGCGCCGCTACGGGGAGCACGACGTCGGCCCTGCCGTCCATGGTGCACGAGGCGTTCCAGCCCCAGCCGCGAATGCAACGCGCCAGGACGAGGCCGACGAGGGCGACGCGGGCGTAGCCGTTCACCACCTCCGCCGCCGCGCGAGGCTCGGGAGCCGCCGCGATCTCCGCCGGGGCCATCCTAACGGCGAAAACGACGCCGGTCCGTCCGATGACGGTAGCTTCCCGCCCGTACTCCTCGCCCCTCCCGCGGATGCCGTAGAAGCACGCCTCGCCGAGGACGGCGGTCCCGAACATGACGGCCCCGTAGCCCTTGGCGAGCGCCTCGAGCTCGGTTCTCGCCGTATCGGGCGAGATATCCATCCTTTCGCCCGACGGTTCCCCTCTCGCTAGGGGGCGCATCTGCTCGAGGAGCCCGAATGTCGCGTCGACTATGCGCCGCCTCGGTTCGTCGCCGGCGTACGGCCCCTTCGCGGCGCGCGCCGCGTCGTCCGCGGCTTTGCGCGAAGGGTGAGCGGCATAATACGCCTCGTACCTGGGCGTTCCCTCCCGAAGCTCCATCCGCGAGAAGACAGTATCTCGTTCATCGAATCCCGCCATGCCACTAGTTAAGCATGATAGTCGCATATAGTCACGCTCGATCTGTTTCGCCGTATCGGTATTATCGTGCTATCCTACGACCATGCCCGGCGAGGCTCGGTCGGCGCGCCGGGACGGACAGGACGTAGCCATGGAAGAATTCGACGTACTCATCGCGGGGGGAGGCGTCGCCGGCCCAGTCGCCGCGAAATTCTGCGCCGCGGGCGGCCTGCGGACGCTCCTCGTCGAGAAGGACCGAATACCCCGGGAGAAGCCGTGCTCGGGCATTCAGTTCCCCTACCTCGAGAAGATCATAGGCGCGCCCATCCCGCGCGACCGCCTCTGCAATAACGCTCTGTCAAAGGTGGAAATCCTCGCCCCCGACGGACGCGTCACCCGTTGCGCGTTCCCCATGCTGAACTATATGAGGGACCGTTTCGACGAGTGGCTGTGCCTCGAGGCCGAGTCGAAGGGAGCGGAGATCCGCGACGGATGCGCCTTCGAGGATTTCTCCGGGGAGGACGGCGCGTATACGGCCAGGCTCCGATCCGGCGACTCGGTCGCGTCGGTCAAGGCTCGCTATATCATCGACGCGACCGGGATGAGGCCCGTGATAAGGCGCAAGTCCGGGGGGACGACGGGCTTCCAGAAGGGCAACTCGGGGGCGACGCTAAACTACTACTTCAAGGCCGAGGGGAAGCTTCGGCCCGATACGCTCTATCAAGTCTGGAACATCGACTTCAACAATAGGATGTTCGCCTGGGTCTATAATAAGACGCTCGGCGACGGCAGGGACTACTGGGTAGCGGGGACCGGCTACGACAAGAATATACAGCAGCGCCAGGACGGCTTCTTCGAGTTCGTCAAGCGACGCTTCGAGCTGAGCGACGTAGAGATAGTCAAGCGCGAGGCGTTCAGCAGTACCATGTCCCTCCTGGCGGACGAGAGGATATGGCTCGGGGAGGGCGGCCTCCTCGCGGCCGGCGATGCGGCCGGCCTCGTCGACCTCACGCGCGGGGTGGGCATGGACGCGGCGGCCTTGAGCGGCCGCCTCGCCGCGAAGGCCGTCCTGCGCTCGTCCTCGAGGGGGACCGCCGCCGTCCGCGAGTACGCCGGGCTGATGCGGGACCTCGTCGGCCAGACGAACCGGAACAGGGCGGCGGGCATAATCGGCTTCGACTCGAACGAGCGCCTACAGGAGCACCTCGACCGCTCGATGCTCAGGACGAGCCTCAGGCTAGCGGCGAGGACCCTCGCCAACGGCCTGCGCGGCCCGGAGCGCCAGATCATGCTACCGTAAGGAGACTCCGCGTCATCGCCGTAATTCCAGAAGAAGGCGGTGACTATTGAATATAGTATTTCGTATATTCGTAGTAAGGAATAGAGAATACCGCTATCTCCTGTTAGCGGTATGGCGTAAAGCTCGTACCGAGCTAGGAGGGAGCCCCGATGCGGACGCCTGCTATTGCGATGCTCGTCATATCCTGCTCGGCCTGGGCCATGGTCGGCTGCTCGAAGCCCTTGGACTGGCCGATGTCGCCGCTATACGGCTTCCAGGAGCCGTCGGCGCCGGAATCGTTCCCGGAAGACTACCAAGCGGCGCTCGAGGCCGTCGCGGGCCACTATGCGCATTATGACGTGGTCGCGTACGAGGACCTGTCAACGAGGACGCCCATGCGCACCTTCGTGATATCGTACGGCTTCACGGACCTATTCGTCCGGGACGGCAAGCTATTCCAGTCGGATCGCTTCTGCCACGCGGAGCAGAAGATCAATCAGAGGGGCGTCACGTCCACGTTCCGGGATTCTTCCGTCCAGGCCATCAAGCCGCGCGTCGCCGAGGTCGAGCTTCGCCTCGTGGAAGGCCGTTGGCGCCTGTACCGCCCGGAGACCCCGACCCTGCTGGGCATAGCCGGCGACCCCTCGCTCCCGCTTCCCAAGGATCCGTACGATCCTAATTTCACCGATCCGGACGAGGACGGCCACCCAGGGGTCACGGTCGGTATCAACATCGGGAACGTCGTCGACGGCGAGATTTATATTACCCGTCGCGAGATATACTCGACTCGCGCGACGCTGAACGCCGACGGGTCCATTACGGGAAGCGTAGCCGACCGCTCCGAGCAGTTCGTCATCGGCGCCTCGATGGCTATACTGCGCCAGGAGTCGAACGCCAGCCAGGTAGCCGACCCCGGGCTCAATCCGGTTATCCTGGTGCCTGTCGACGACTCCGTGGATACCTGCGAGGAGCTGATGGCGCTACGGGACCGGCTCTTCCCGCCGGAGCCGGAATTCGTCGAGCCCGGGCTATAGCGGGGCCTACGCCAGGCCCGCCTCCCGGTTCCGACCGCGATCGGGCCTGACGGGACGGATCATCCCTCCATGCCGCTCAGCCTCAGGCTAAGCTCCCAGACGCGCTTACCGAGTTCCCGATCGAGCGCGTGCGGGGCGGGCTTCTCCTCCCGGGTCAGGTTGAAGTACGCTCCCGATACGCCTTCCAGCTCCCTGGCCGCGGCGAGGTAATGCAGGGCGGTTCCGGAGATGGAAGGGTCGCCCAGGCCTTTCCAGACGACATGGTGATTGTACCATCGGTACAGCCTGCCGTTATTCTCGCCTATGCCCGTCTTTACGGCGCCGGGATGCATCGCGTTGACGGTAACGCCCGTGCCGCGGAGCCGGTCGGCGAATTCGCGGCAGCACAGGAGCTGGGCGGTCTTGGCCGCTCCGTACGCGCGGAGCCCGGAAAACGGCCTTCGTCGCCAATCGATGTCGCCAAGGTCCAAGCCGAAGAAGCGGTGGCCCTGCGAGTTGACCTGCAGAATCCTCCCGGCCCCCCGCCGGCTCATCACGGGGAGCATCGCCAGGGTGATCATGAACGAGGCCATGTGGTTCACCGCGAAGGTCGTCTCGAGGCCGTCGGGAGTCAGGACGAGCCGGGTCATATGGACGCCGGCGTTGTTAATGAGCACGTCCACGGGACGCTCGAGCCTTACGAGCCCCCCTATCGCCTCCCGGACCCGGGCGAGGCTGCTCAGATCGGCTATCAAGTAATCGACCGACCCGGGACCGGCCCGGCGGAGGGAGTCGGCGACCGCCTCCGACTTCCGCTCGTCGCGGTTGATCATCAGGATATCGGCGCCCGCGCCGTGCAGCGACTTTACCGCCTCCAGCCCTACGCCGGAGGTAGCCCCGGTGACTACGCATAGCTTCCCGTCCAAGCGCTCGTCGCAGGTATCCGGAGGCAGCCTGCCGTTCTCTATCATCCGCCTCATATCGGGCCAGTTATATTCCTTTAAGTACTTAAGCATCCGGGCTACCCGAATTTCCGACGCATGAAGCCGCGGTACGGCCTGGCGAACCAGGGGATATTATCGAAGATATCGCCCCAGAGGTCGTAATAGTCGCGCTGGCTGACGATCAGGCCCTCGTCGCTCAGGCTTAGCCTGGTACAGCCGTGTATCGTGGAGCTGGGGAATTTCTTGAAGATCATGGTCATGTCCCATTCCATGAAGACCGTCGGGCCGCTCATGGAGAGAGCCAGGATATCCATCCGGAGTTCCGCGCAGCGCTCCGTGAGCCGCTCGCAGAGGGCCTTGAAGTCTTCGATGCCGCTTATGCGCTGTATGGAATCCTGGAACACCACGGCGTCGTCGTAATACGGGTAGATGTGCGACCAATCGGGCTTCCCCTGGGTATTATAGGTCCGAGACCATAGATCCTTGATCTGCTCGGCCGATCCCAGCCCCCGCCTCGTTCCACTAGCCATGGCGCCCCTCTCTATTTCGGTTTGGATGCTTATCGATTTAGCCTAAGGCAAGTATATGCGCCGCCACGGGTAATCGCCAGCGCCCTCAGCTTGATTCCTCCACCCGCCGCGAGTACCTTTATACGGAATCATAACGAGGGAGGGTTCATGGCTACTATAAAGCTTAAGGGCGCGACCGTTCATACATCAGGCGAGCTGCCGGCTCAGGGCGCGCGGCTGCCCGATTTCAAGCTGACGAAAGGGGATCTATCGGACGTCGGCCTCGCCGACTTCCAGGGCAAGGTCCTCGTGCTCAACATCGTGCCGAGCCTCGACACGGGCACCTGCGCCGCGAGCGCCCGGGCGTTCAACGCCAAGATCAAGGAGCATGGAGGCGCGCTCGTCCTGACGATCAGCCGAGACCTCCCGTTCGCCCAGAAGCGTTTCTGCGAGGCCGAGGGCATCGACGCCGTCATCCCGCTCTCCGAGCTCAGGGACAGGGAATTCGGCAAGGCCTACGGCGCCACCATCGCGGACGGACCGCTCGCGGGGCTGCTCTCCAGGGCCGTCATCGTCGCGGACGGCGCCGGCCGCGTAGTCTATCGCGAGCAGGTCCCGGAGATCGCGCAGGAGCCCGACTACGTCAGCGCCTTGGCTGCCGTAAAGGCGGCCCTGGCCGGGCGATAGCGATCGGGGGCGCGGCGTAGCGGAACCGCGGCGCGAGGTTTACTCCGTCGGGATTATTGACTATATTATACCCCTGGGGGGTATAATAGCTCCCAGCAGGAGGCCGAGATGAAGAAGATAGTCACGATCGAAGGAATGAGCTGCGGGCATTGCGCGATGCGCGTCAAGTCGGCGCTCGAAGAGATAGACGGCGTATCGGGAGCCGTGGTCGACGTCGCCGAGGGCAAGGCGGTCGTGGACGGAGACGAGCTCGACGCGAACATGCTCCGGGGAGCGGTAGTCAAGGCCGGATACTCGGTCGTGTCAGTGCTCCCGTGATCCATCGCCCCGCGTACGAGAAGGCCCCGGCGCATAACCGGGGCCTTCTCGTACGCGGAGCGCCAAGGCGCTCATTTCAGGTCGGATAGCTTGATAGGCTTAGGTTCGGCCTCGTCGCCTTCCACCCTTACCAACTCCTCCAGCAGCTCCCTGCCGCGCTTCGAGATTTTCTGCGGCACCTGGATCATGAGCTTGATGTACATGTCGCCCCGGCGAGCGCTGCCGTTCGCCCCGGGCACGCCGGCCTCGCGGAGCCTGAGCATCTTCCCGTGCTGAGAGCCGGCCGGCACCGTGATCTTGGCCTTCTTGCCGTCTATCGTCGGCACGGTGATCTCCCCGCCGAGGGCGGCCTTCGCTATCGAGATGGGCACCGCGCAGTACAGGTCATAGCCGTCGCGCTCGAAGAACTCGTGGGGCTTCACGTGTATGAACACGTACAGGTCGCCGGCCCTGCCGCCGTTCGGGCCCGCGTCGCCCTGGCCGGCCACGGACAGGCGCTTGCCGTCGTCGATTCCCGGCGGGATGGTAACCTTGATCTTCTGCTTCTTCTTCGTGAGCCCCGAGCCGCTACAGCTCTTGCAGGGCTTATCGACGATGTGCCCCTCGCCGCCGCAGGTCGGGCAGGGGCTAGCGATGGAGAAGAACCCGGAGCTCCGCCTAACCTGGCCCGATCCCTGGCAGGTAGGACAGACCTTCCTGCCGCCGCCTGACTCCGAGCCTGAGCCCTTGCAGGCCTGGCAGCCCTCGTCGTGGCTGTAGGCTATCTCCACGGAGGTGCCGAACACGGCCTGCTCGAAACTGAGCTCCATGTCGTAGCGGAGGTTGGATCCCCGGGGAGGCTCGCCCCTGCGCCTGCCCGAGGAGGCCCTTCCGCCCCCGCCGAACAGGTTATCGAAGATGCTCGAGAAATCGCCGAACCCGCCGAAGATGTCCTCGAAGTCGCGGTAGATGTTGGTGAAGTCCTGGGACCCGCCCTGGCCTCCCATGCTATCCACGCCCGCGAAGCCGAACTGGTCGTAGGCGGCGCGCTTCTGGTCGTCGGAAATGACTTCGTAGGCCTCCGTGGCTTCCTTGAAGCGTTCCTCGGCGGCCTTGTCGCCCGGGTTCTTGTCCGGGTGGTTCTGTACGGCAAGCCTGCGGTACGCCTTCTTGATGTCGTCCTTATCGGCGTTCTTCTGAATGCCTAGGACCTCGTAATAGTCTCGTTTAGCCACGGTTAACCCTTATTCAAGATTTCGAACGCAGAGCCACGGAGAAGAAGAGATAAGTAACGAAGGGAACGGGAGGTATCGGAAGACTATTCCCCTTTCCTCTCTCGCTCCCCCGTTACAGCCTCATCTTCGCTGTGACTCTGTGCTTTCCTGTTCCTTCTTCGTTATTTCTTGTCTTCGTCGTCGACGACGCGGTAGTCCGCGTCCTCGGCCCCGCCGTTCGCGCCGTCGCCGGACTGGCCCTGGGGCCCCTGCGTACCCGCGTCGCCAGCCTCGGCGCCCGGCGCGCCCTGGGCTCCCGGAGAGGCGTTCTTATACACCTGCTCGGCGAGCTTGTACGAGGCCTGCTTGAGCGCCTCGATCTTCTCCTTCATGGGCTCGGCCTCGTTGGCCTCCACGGCCTTCTTGAGGTCGGCCACGGCGGCCTCTATAGTCGCCTTCTCCTCGGCGCTCACCTTGTCGCCGTAGTCCTTGAGGGACTTCTCCGTGGTATAGATGAGCGAGTCGGCCTCGTTGCGGGCCTCGGCGCGGTCGCGCTCTCGCTTGTCCTCCTCGGCGTGGGCCTCGGCTTCCTTCACCATCTTGTCGATGTCGGAGTCGTTAAGGCCGCTGGACGACTCTATGCGTATCTTCTGCTCCTTGCCGGTGCCGAGGTCCTTGGCGGACACGTGCACGATGCCGTTGGCGTCGATGTCGAAGGTTACCTCGACCTGCGGAACGCCGCGGGGGGCGGGGGGGATGCCCTCGAGGTCGAAGCGGCCCAGGGTGCGGTTCTGGTTCGCCATCTCGCGCTCGCCCTGCAGGACGTGGATGGAGACAGTGCTCTGGCTATCCGCGGCGGTGCTGAATATCTGGCCCTTGCGGCAGGGTATCGTCGTGTTGCGGGTGATGAGCCTCGTGAATACGCCGCCCAGCGTCTCGATGCCGAGGGACAGCGGGGTCACGTCGAGGAGGAGCACGTCCTTGACGTCGCCCCCCAGGATCCCGCCCTGGATGGCGGCGCCGACGGCTACCGCCTCGTCGGGGTTCACGCCCTTCGAGGGTTCCTTGCCGAACAGCTCCTTGACGATCTGCTGGACCTTGGGGATCCGGGTGGAGCCGCCCACGAGGATGACCTCGTCTATCTGGTCGGCCGTCACGCCGGCGTCCTTCATCGCCTTCCGGCACGGCTCCTTGGACTTCTCCAGGTAGGACTCGATGAGGCGCTCGAACGCGGCGCGGGTCAGGCTCTTCTGGAGATGCTTGGGGCCCGAGGCGTCGGCGGTGATGAACGGCAGGTTGATCTCGGCCTGCTGGACGTTAGACAGCTCTATCTTGGCCTTCTCCGAGGCCTCCTTGAGCCGCTGCAGGGCCATCTTGTCCTTGGACAGGTCGATGCCGGAGTCCTTCTTGAACTCGTCGACCAGCCACTGCATCACGGTCCTGTCGAAGTCGTCGCCGCCGAGGTGGGTGTCGCCGTTGGTCGACTTGACCTCGAAGACGCCCTCGCCGAGCTCCAGTATCGATATATCGAAGGTACCGCCGCCGAGGTCGTAGACGGCGATGGTCTTCTCCTTCTTCTGGTCCTTGTTGAAGCCGTACGCGAGAGAGGCGGCGGTGGGCTCGTTGATGATGCGCTTGACCTCGAGGCCGGCGATTCGCCCGGCGTCCTTGGTGGCCTGGCGCTGGGCGTCGTTGAAGTAGGCCGGGACCGTGATGACGGCCTCGGTGACGGCCTCCCCGAGGTAGTCCTCGGCGGTCTTCTTCATCTTCTGCAGGATGAAGGCGCTGACCTCCTGGGGGCTATAGAGCTTGCCGGCCGCGTCGACCCGGACGTCGTTCTGGTGGGCGACAATCTTATAGGGCACCAGAGAGGTCTCGCTATGGACCTCCTCGTAGCGCCGGCCCATGAAGCGCTTGATAGAATAGACGGTGTTCTCGGGATTGGTGATCATCTGGTTCTTGGCCGGCTGACCGACGACGCGCTCGCCCTTGCCGGTGAAGCCGACGATAGATGGAGTCGTCCTCTGGCCTTCGGAGTTTGCTATGACGAGGGGCTCTCCCCCCTCCATGACGGCCACGCAGCTATTCGTGGTCCCTAGATCGATTCCGATAATCCTTCCCATGGGATGCTCCTTATGCTTTCGTTTCGCTTGTAGTTTCTTCGTTCGCGGCCCCGTCGGGCAGGGGCATGCGTACCTTGACCTTGGCGCTCCGCAATACGCGGTCGCGCAGCTTATAGCCCTTGATGAATTCCTCGACGACGTACGGCTCGGCGCATTCGCCGGAGTCGCTCATGACCGCCTCGTGGAGGTTCGGGTCGAAGGCGACGCCGACCGAGTCGAACCTCTGCAGCCCGTACTTGCTCTCCAGCAGGCCCAGGAGGCCCTTGCGTATCATGTCGACTCCGTCGTGCAGCGAGGAGAAGTCCTTCGACAGCTCGGAACTCTGCACGGCCCTATCGAAATCGTCGACGACGTTCACGAGATCCCCTAGAATCTGGGAATTCGCGAATTTCACAGCGTCTTCCTTCTCGCGGAACATGCGCTTGCGGAAATTCTCGTAATCCGCGAGCTTCCTCAGGTACTGGTCCTTGAGCGACGAGACCTCGGCCTCTAGATCCGCGATCTTGGTCGCGCCCTCGTTGACCGACTTCTCGGCCACCGCGAGCGCCTCGCGCGCGGCGCCTAGCTCCGCCGACGCCCCGCCCGCTCGCTCAGCGGGCTGCCCGGCGATGTCCGCGGCCTCTCCGGCAGAGTCCGCGGCCTCTGGCCGGTCTGCGCCCGTAACCTCGGGGCCCTGTATGCGTTCTTCGCTATCATGCTTCTTTTGTTTAGACATAGCCTCGCTCTGCTCTGATGATGACCGGAAGGCTCCAGAAGGCGTGCGCCGTAGAGCCGTACGGATAGTAGGTGTAAAATAATAAGGTCTATTTTGAAGCGTCAAGGCGATAGGGTCATGATTCGACCGATAATCACTAAAATAGGCACGGTTTTTGTAAGTTGCCGCCGCCCGACGATCGTTCGGGCCCTTCTTGACAATACTCCGCGATGCTATACCATTGATATCAGGGCTTTTCGGCCCGCGCTACGGCGCGAATCGCGCGGGAGGATCGGGATTGCAGTTTCAGAGACCGTCGATAATCCAGGAGCAACGACAAAAACTAAGCCCGCAGATGATCCAATCGATCCGTCTCATGGCTCTGCCCCTCCAAGAGCTTAAAGAAGAAATCCAGCAGGAAATAGAGGCCAATCCGGCGCTCGAGGTACTCGAGGATAGGTCGACTATGTCGCTCGAATCGATCCCCGAGGAACGGGAGGCCGATTCGGAGGCCAGCCAGCGATTCGAGAACAGCTCGGACCCGGGCTACAGCCGATCCAACGACGACGATTCCGATTCTAAGCGCATGTTCCTCGAGGGCGCGATCACGAGCCCCGAGACGCTCCAGGAGCACCTGCTCTGGCAGCTGAGGCTACAGCCAATATCCCAGACGCAGCGGGAGATAGGCGAGCGCCTCATACAGAACCTGGACGCGGACGGTTTCCACAAGGACGACCCGTACCTGCTCTGCAAAGGGTCCTCGAGGTCGAGCGTCGACTCGGTCATGCGCATAGTCCGCGGGCTCGAGCCGGTCGGCGTATGCGTGAAGGACTTCCGCGAGTCCCTCCTCGTGCAGGCGGAGGCCGTCCCCGGGGCGCCGCCGGGGGTCGTCGATATAATACGCGACCACATGGACCTGCTCGAGCACGGCAAGCACCTCGAGATCCAGAAGCGGCTCGGCCTTGACGAAGCGGAGATGCACGACGCCCTCGCCTACATCAAGACCCTCTCCCCTTTCCCGGGAAGGCAGTACTCCGCGGAGGAGACGCGGTACGTGACGCCGGACGTGCAGGTGAAGCTCAAGGACGGCGAATTCGTCATCGTCATAAACGACCAGGAAATACCGGTCATCGGCATCAACCCGTTCTTCGACAGGCTATCCGGGGAACGGCACGACAAGGAGACGGACGTCTTCGTCAAGGACAACATACGCCGCGCCAAGTGGTTCATCCAGAGCATACAGCAGCGCAACCGTACCCTGCTCAAGGTCGTGCGCTCTATCGTGGAATTCCAGAGGCCGTTCTTCGCGCGCGGCCCCAAGCACCTCGCCCCGCTGACGCTCAAGGATATCGCCGTCGAGGTCGGCGTCCACGAGACGACTATTTCCCGCATCGCCGGAAAGAAGTATGTTCAAACCGACTGGGGGATCTTCGAGCTGCGCTATTTCTTCACTAACAGCATCTCCGGCTCCGGGAGCAGGGGCTCGAGGTTCTCCAAGAGCGGCGTTAAGCAGGTGATCAAGGAGATCATCGAGAACGAGACGGCCGCGATGTCCGACCAGGACATCACCGATATGCTCGCCCGCAAGGGCATCAAGCTAGCGAGGAGGACGGTGGCAAAATACCGCGGAGAACTGAACATGGATTCTTCGTTCGGCCGCAAGCGCGGCTAGACGCAACCGGCCGGATTCCGCCGGCCACAAGGAGGCTTGCATGACTATAGACGTCCGTTCCGTGCACTTCGACCTCGGCGAGGCTAACAGGGCCTACCTGGACAAGAAACTCGAGCGAATCGCGTACGCGAAGGACCTGATCGTCGACCTCTTATTCTCCTTCACCAAGGAGAAGCAGTTCAAGTGCGAGTGCACGATAAACTTCCGCTGGGGCGCGAGCGCCCACGTGCAAGAAACGGACTTCGACCTCACGGCCGGCATCGATAAGCTCATGGACATCCTCGAGCACAAGATCACCAAGGAAAAATCCAAGGTGCAGGATAAGAAACAATAGACCGCGGCCCCCTCGGGAGCGACCGCCGTAAGCCATAGATGCCCCGTCCCCCTCGGACGGGGCTTTTTTCGAGGCTCGTAATGTCGTTGCGCAACGCTCCGAATAGGGGTATGCTCCCCTTCGATGGACGAAAAGCGCTTCACCGTTCTAGACCTACTAGACCTCGACCTCAAGGAGCACGACGCGCTCGAGCTCCGTTGCATATGCGGGCGCAAGGGCCTGGGCCGGATCATCAGCGCGCCCGATATAAACAGGCCCGGCCTGGCGCTATCGGGATTCTTCGAGAGCTTCGCGTACCAGCGCATCCAGCTTATAGGCAGGGGCGAGGCGGCGTACCTGCACCTGCTCGCGTCCGAGGGCCGCGAGGACGGCGTGTCTAAAATCTTCTCGTTCCCCATACCCTGCTTCATCTTCGCGAACGGGGAGCCGCCCGCGCCGATGTTCGCCAAGGCCGCGGAGGACGCGGATTGCCCGATCCTCCTATCCGACCTCTCGTCCACGGAGCTATCGTCCCGGCTCATGCGGGTGCTCAATAACGTCTTCGCCCCCAAGACGAGCGTCCACGGGGTCCTCGTCGAGGTGTACGGCATAGGGATACTGCTCGTCGGGGAATCCGGCGTCGGCAAGAGCGAGACCGCCCTCGAGCTCATAGAGCGTGGCCACAGGCTCGTGGCCGACGACGTCGTGGAGATCCGCTGCGTCTCCGGCAACATCCTCATGGGCTCGGGCGCGAACAAGGTCATAGGCCACCACATGGAGATACGGGGCCTTGGGATCATCAACGTGACCCACCTGTTCGGCGTAGGCGCGATCAGGGACAAGAAGCAGGTCCAGCTCATCTGCTCGCTCGAGGAATGGGATTCAGCCAAGGTCTACGATCGCATAGGCACCGACGAGAAGACCATGGACATCCTCGGCGTCCACGTGCCGCAGCTCGACATACCGGTCAAGCCGGGGCGGAACATCCCCATAATCGTCGAGACAGCGGCGATGAACGAGCGGCTCAAGAAGATGGGCTACCATTCGGCGAAGGAATTCAACCAGAATATTCTAAGGTGGCTTGAGAGCGAGAGCGCCCGCGCCGTATACTTCGGCAGGGACGACTCGATATAACCCGTCCGCGATCGGAGACTCCTCTATGATTGAGAAGATGACCGTCATTAAGAATAGGGCCGGCATCCACGCCCGGCCCGCCGCTTTGATAGTGCAGACGGCCGGAAAATTCAAATCTAAGATCTCGCTGCAGAAGGGCGACGACCGGATCAACGCCAAGAGCATCATGGGCATCATTACCCTCGGCGCCGGGTTCGGGACGGAGATCAAGATCATAGCGGACGGCGAGGACGAGAACGAGGCCTCCGAGGCCATCGACAGGCTCTTCCAGAACCGCTTCGAAGAGGAGTAATGCTAGGCCGGGGCATCTCGTCGCGCCGCGCCACCGACCTGACGGTGGTCGCGATGCTCTACGCCATCGTACTCGCGGGCTCCTTCACGTACCTGCTGAGCGAGATGGGCGGCGGAGAGGGCTTCCCCGGCATCCGTTCCAAGGCGACGGCCGCTATCCTGGCCGTAACCCCTACCATGCTCGCCGCCGTCCTCGCCGTTTCCGGCGCGCGCTTCGCCAGGGACTATAAGCGCAGGGCCTGGGGCTATAGGCTACGGGCGCGCGTGCTCGCGTATTTCGTGGCCGTAGCCGCGATGGCGGCCGTACCGTCGAGCCTCATGCTCGGCATGATAGCCATACGGGCCGTCGAGCTGCCTTCGTCCGGGCTCGTCCGCTCGGCCCTGAGCGACGGCGTCGACCTGGCGCTGGGCTATTACGCGGATAAGGAGGCGGCGCTACGGTACGCGGCCGAGAACGACGTGGCCCCCGTCGTGTCGGCGCGGGGCCTGGACGCGGAGCGCGTGCTCGCGCGCCTCTCGGCGAGGGACTCGTCTATCTGCGCCGTCGAGCTGTTCTCGGCGGGCCGCTCGGCCTCGTTCGCGGGGGAGCGCTCGGTCAGGTCGAGCCCGGGAGCCGCGGCGATGGACAAGAACGGCTTCCTGCCGCGCCTTTCTTCCGGAGGCAGGAGCTACGCCCGGTACTTCGCGAGCGACGCGGGCGAGACCGAGGCGGGCAGGGTTTCCGCGGTCGTCTCGCTCTGCTTCGACGAGGAAACCGAGTACGCCGCGGCCGGCCTATCGGCGGCGCTATCGACGCTGGAGCGATCGGGACGCATCGCCGGATCGTTCCCCCTCTACCTGATATTCTTCGGCGCCTGCCTCGCCTCGCCCTTCCTCGCGATGGCCCTGCTGTTCGCGCTCGGCGCGTCCGACCGCCTCCTCAGGCCCATAGCCGCCCTTTCGGACGCTATCGCGAGGGTCGGTTCAGGCGCCAGGAGGGCGCCGTTTTTGGCCAAGCCGGGCGACGAGGCGGGGGAGCTCGTCGAATCGCTCAACCGCGTGCTCGAGGACCTGGAACGGTCGCGGGGCGACGAGCTTCGTAGCGAGAAGATAGGCGCCTGGCGCGATATCGCGAGGAAGCTGGCGCACGAGCTGCGAAACCCCCTCACCCCCATACGGCTGTCGGCCGAGAGGGTGCTGAAGCGCTGGAATAACGATCCTTCGTCCATAGGCGACATCCTGGAGAGGTCCATGGTGGCCATAGTCCAGGAAACGGCCAATATGGAATCGCTCCTGACCGAGTTCAGGGACTTCGCCAGGCTCCCGGAGCCCCAGAAAGACTGGATGGAGCTGAAACCCACGGTAGAGGAGGTCGTCCACCTGTATTCGGCGTCGTGGCCGGCCCTCGAGATAGATTGCCGCGAAATCGATCCCGGGATAAGCCTCAAGGCCGACAGGGGCTACCTGAAGCAGGCCCTCGGTAACCTTATCGCCAACGCCGCGGACGCGACTGATCGCCGGGGCCACGTCTGGATCAGGGCCGATCTTGTCAAAACGGCCGAATCCAGGTACTGTAGGATACAGGTCAGGGACGACGGCCACGGCATACCGAGCGACGTCCAAGACAAGGTTTTTTCACCGTACTTCACGACGAAGCCGGGCGGCACCGGTCTCGGGTTGGCCATAGTCGAGCATATCGTAGCCGCGCACGGCGGGAAAATCCGTTTCGACTCCGGCCCGAACGCCGGTACGGTATTCTATATAGACCTGCCGGCGGAGAGCATTATCGAATAAAGGAAGTCATGCATGGGCGCCATCCTCGTAATCGACGACGAACCCGGGATACGGGCCACCGTAAAGGATATCCTCGAGGACGAGGGCTATCGCGCCCTGACGGCGGAAGACGGTTACGCTGGCCTCGACCTGCTGCGGGTCGAGAGCGTCGACGTCGTGATCCTGGACGTCTGGCTGCCTAAGATGGGCGGCATCGACGTCCTCAAGGCCATCAAGGCGGACCATCCGGCGGTCGAGACCATAGTCGTCTCGGGCCACGCCTCCATCGACATGGCCGTCAGCGCCGTCAAGCTAGGCGCTTTCGACTTCATCGAGAAACCGCTATCGATAGAGCGGCTGATAACGGCCGTCCGCAACGCGAGGGCCCTATCGGACCTCCGGCTCGAGAACGCCAGGCTCAAGCGGACCAAGGCGGAAGGCGACGATATCATAGGCGTCTCGGCCAAGATGACGGAGGTACGGGAGCTCATAGACCAGAGCGCGCGATCCGACGCCAGGGTGCTCGTGACCGGCGAGAACGGCACCGGCAAGGAGCTGGCCGCGAGGCGCATCCACGAGCTCTCGGCGAGGTCGGGAGGGCCCTTCGTAGCGGTCAACTGCGCCGCGATGCCGGATACGCTGATAGAGAGCGAGCTGTTCGGCCACGAGAAGGGCTCGTTTACCGACGCCGTGGCCAGGCGCAAGGGCAAGTTCGAGACGGCCCATACCGGGACGCTATTCCTGGACGAGATAGCCGACATGTCGCTCTCGGCCCAATCGAAGGTGCTCCGCGCCATCCAGGAGATGCGCTTCGAGCGCCTCGGTGGCGAACAGACGATAGAGGTGGACGTGCGCGTCGTCGCGGCCACCAACAAGGACCTACGGCAAGAGATAGCCGCCGGCCGCTTCAGGGAGGACCTGTTCTTCAGGCTCAACGTCATACCGCTCCGGATGCCGGCCCTGCGCGAGCGCGTGGAGGACATACCCGCGCTCGCGGACTTCTTCCTGGAGCGGCTCGCGGGCCAGCCGAGGAGGAGGCTCTCGAGGGGAGCGCTCGAGGTCCTATCGGCCTACGCCTGGCCGGGCAACGTCCGCGAGCTCAAGAATTTCATGGAGCGCGTCTCGGTCATGAGCGACGAGGACGAGATATCGGCCGAGACGGTCGAGCATTTCATAGCGCGATCCGACGGAAAGGCGCCCGAAGTCGCCCCCGATCGGCTCGACACGCTATCCGACCTTAGGCTAGCGGAGGCCAGAGAAGCCTTCGAACGAGGATTCTTAGTGCACAATTTACGGAAACACGGTTATAATATCGCCAAGACAGCAGAGTCCATAGGCGTTTACCCGAGCAACCTGCACGCCAAGATCAAGAAATTCGGTATAGAGGCCGGCGAATGAATGACTTGACGGATCGCCAGAAAGAAGTCCTCGACTACATCGAGGCGTTCATCGAGACGAACCCCTACCCCCCCACCATCAGGGAGATAGCGGCGAATTTCGGCATGTCCGTGAAGGGCGCCTACGATCACCTGAAGGCGCTCGAGCGCAAGGGCCGGATCCGGGCCGGGGGCGGCCGCTCCAGGAAAATCGAGATTATCGGCAAGTCGCTCAAGTCGGGACGGTCCCAGACTATCGAGGTACCCGTCCTGGGCTCGGTGGCCGCCGGCAAGCCCATCTTCGCGGAGGAGAACTACGAGTCCAGCGTCCACGTGCCGACGTCGATGGTAGGCGCGCAGCGCTGCTTCGCGCTCCGGGTCCGCGGCGACAGCATGATAAAGGCGGGGATACTGGACGGGGATATCGCGGTCATCGAGCAGCGGCAGGTCGCCGCCGACGGGGAGATAGTAGTAGCCGCGATCGAGGATTCCGTGACGCTCAAGCGCTTCTTCAAGGAAAAGAGCAGGATCAGGCTAGAGCCCGAGAACGATTCCTACGCTCCGATCTTTACCCAGGACGCCAGGATACTTGGCAAGCTCCGCGGCATAGTCCGTACCTACTAGGCGGGCATGGACTCCGTTTTCGCGGTAGGCGGGCCCGAGCTCGGCCGCCGCAACGACTTCATCAGGCAGCTCCGCTCCCGTTGCGCCGCCGCCTGGAAGGGCGAGCCCGAGGATCATAGGCTCTACGCCCACGAGACTCCCGTGCCAGCCCTGCTCGACCTCCTCATGAACGGCTCGCTCTTCTCCCCCGGTAAATTCGTCCAGTACTTCGGCGCCGACCAGGTCAAGGCCAAGGCCGACGTCCAGGCGCTCGTCGAGTACGCGAAGCGCCCGGCCGAGGCCACCGTGCTGGTGCTCGTCGCCGACGGCATAGGCGTCGACAAGGCCGTAGAGGCCGCGCTGCCCAAGGACGCCAAGAAGGTGTTCTGGGAGCTCTCGGCCCAGGAGTCGGGGCGCTGGGTACGCGACTACTTCTCAAGCCAGGGCGTGCGGGCAGACGACGACGCCGTCGAGGCCATCCTGGACCTCGTGGAGAACAATACCGAGGCGCTGAAGGTCGAATGCTCCAGGCTGGCGCTCTTCTTCCCGAGGGGCTCCGCCATAGGCGAGGCGGACGTCGACCGGTACATCGCTCACAACCGCGCCGAGGACGCGTTCAGCCTCTTCGACAAGATGGCCGCCGGCAGCTTCGAGCAGGCCCTCGACACCCTCGCCGCCATCCTCTCCGACAGGGACGGATCGGGAGTCGGGCTCCTGGCGGGGCTCTCGTGGTCTTTCAGGCGGCTCTCGTCGCTGCACGAGGCGCTCGCCGAGGGCGCTCCGTTCGAGCAGGCCGCGAGGGGCCTGCGCATCACGAGGAGGTCCGCCCTGGCCAGCTACGATTCCGCGAGGCGCCGATGGCCCAAGGACGCCTGCTCGCGGCTCGTGGCCTTCTGCGTAGAGACCGACGCCCGGCTGCGCGCGATGGGACAGGCCAACGAGAAGGTGGTGCTGGAGCTATTCGTCTACGCCTGCATGGTCGTCAAGGGACCGGTCTCGCTCGGGAAGGCCTAGCGCGCGCCCCGCGGCCTAGCCGTCGGCGGTTTAGCCCCCGGCGGCCGCCCTCCATTCCGAGAATTCGAACGACATCCTGAAACGCTTCTTAATGAACAGGATCGAGGCCTCCCCCTCTATATCCATGCCGGCGACCACCAGGGCGCCGTCGTGGTACGCGTAGCGCATCGAGGATCTCATGTACGACACGAAGACCGGCGGGCTCGACCACGACTGGGAAGCGTCCAGGGCCGCGCCCGAGCTAGAGAACCGGGCGACTCCCTCGACGGGCCCTCCGTCGGTGGCTATAGTGTACGGCACCGCCACGACCCCGCCGGACGCCCTCTCGTCCCCCCTGGCAACCCTGGAAGAGTACTTGGGATCGAAGGGAGAGGCGTCGAATCCCGCTGGCGGCCCCGCCGCCCCTTCCTTGGCCGACGAGGGCCGGGACTGCTTCGCGTAGCGCTTGCGCCACTCGGCGCTAACGTCCTTGCCGTCCTTCTCCGCCCTCACGACCACGACCCTCGGTTCGGGGCCGGCCCAGTCCAGGCGGGTCTCTCCTTGCTCGTACGACGAAACCGCGCCGGATGCGTCCAGCTCCTCGATGCGGAGGATGGTCCGCGAGGCCTGGTATCCCTTGGCCGCTCCGTAGGCCGACGTGGCCGTAGCCCACCACGCCGCCACGTCGGACGGTAACGGGGACGCGGCGGCCGGGAAAAAACCGAGCGAGGACAAGGCGATTACTGCCGATACTAGATATCGAAACAATGCGACTCCTTTCGTCGACGGGGATGGCTATGATACAATGTACTGAATTTCCGCCTGCCGCGTCCTCATCATGTATGCACCCGGTTTTGGCCCATGGGACGGTACTCGACATCTATGCGTAGCGACGAAACGGTAGAAGAGAAGAAGGAGCAGTGGGGAGAGACCTCGAAGGGCGATAGGCTCGCTCTCTCCAGGACCCTGCTCTCGATAATGAAGGACGGCGTCTTCTTCGCCGACAAGAACCTCCGCGTCAGGTACGCCAACCCGTCGTTCTCCAGGACGGCCGGCCTGGACGCCTTCGAGGACGAGCCCCCGACGCTCCGCGACCTCTATCCCGAGCCCATGAACGACAGGCCCATCGCGAACGCCGCCGTCGCCCTCGAATCGGTAGGGTTCTGGAGCGGGGAGCTGACGAAGAGCCGCCAATCCGGCCGCCCGAGCATCGAGGAGCTCAGGATAGCCCTGGCGCCCGAGGCGCAGGCCTCCTGCTCCGTAGAGGACGGCCCCTGTTACGTCGGCGTCGTCCGCGACGTGACCGAGGAGCGCGAGGCGTTGGAGCGCCTGGCCTGGACGAGGAACCACGACGAGCTGACGGGCCTTCCCAACAGGACGCTCTTCTCCGCGGCAGTGGACTCGATAATCAAGAGGAACCAGGGGACGAGCTCTTGTTTCGTCGTCGTCACCGCCGACCTGGACGACTTCAAGCGATACAATACCGACTATGGCCACGAATGCGGCGACATGCTCCTGAGGGCGGTAGGCAAGCGCGTCGCGTCGACGGTGCGAGCGGGGGACATAAGCGCGAGGACGGCAGGGGACGAATTCAGCGTCCTGATGCCGGTCCGCTCGCCGGAGGAGGCCCAGGACGTCGCCGCGAAGGTGAAGGCCGCCTTCGACGAGCCCATCGAGCACGACGGCAAGCGCTTCCCGCTCCGGGCGAGCCTGGGCGTCGCCGTATGGCCCCGGGACGGGGCCGACTCGGTCGCGCTCCTCGCCGCGGCCGACGTCGCTCTGCAGGCCTGCAAGGATTCCGGCCGTAACGGCATAATCCAATTCGAGGAGAGCCTCTACCTCGACCGCCGCGGCCGGACCAGCCTCGAGGCCGACCTGCGCTGCGCCATAGACTCCGGTCTCCTCGCCGTGCACTACCAGCCAGTCGTGAGGGTATCGACCGGAGCCATCGATAGCGTGGAGGCGCTCGTACGCTGGAACGACCCCATCAGGGGCGACGTGGCCCCGGAGAACTTCATCCCGCTGGCCGAGGAGACGGGCCTCATAGTCCGCCTCGGCGAGCTCGTGATGCGCTCGGCGTGCAGGCAGGGCGGAGCATGGTCCAAGGGCGACGGAGCCGCCCTGAAGGTCTCGGTGAACGTATCGCCGGTCCAGCTGGAGCGCCCCGAGTTCCCCAATATGATAGCCGAGGTGCTCGAGGCCACGGGCCTGCCGCCCGAGCGCCTCATAGTCGAGATAACGGAGAGCGTGCTGCTCGAGAGCCTCGACGACGCGGCCCTCGGCATAGCGAGGCTCAAGGCCCTCGGCGTATCCCTGTCGGTCGACGATTTCGGCACCGGCTACTCCTCGCTGACGTACCTCAAGAACCTCCCAATAGATATAGTCAAGATCGACCGCGAGTTCATCAAGGACATAGAGAGCTCGAGCGCTGCGCTGGAGATCGTGAGCGGCATCATCGGCCTCGCCCACCGCATGGGACTGTCCGTCGTGGCCGAGGGCGTCGAGACGGCAGAGCAATTCTACCTGCTCCGGTCCATGGACTGCGACCACGCCCAGGGCTTCCTGTTCAGCCACGCCCTCCCCGCCCTGGAGCTGGAGGGCCGGTACCTGGCGCGCGGCTCGGGTTCTCGGTACTCCTCGTTCCGGTTCAGGCGATGACATAGCCGCCCGAGAGGACCGATAGAGTTTTCGTCGAAAAAAAACGATAGAATAGTTATTTTCTCATTGAATCTATCTATAGATCCTATTACAATGGGTTACGATGGCCCTCTACTCGACGCATGCGCACCTAACCGCCATCATAACGGCTTGTTTGGCCTTCTGTACGGCGACCGCGACCCCCCAAGCGACTCGAGCCTCGGATACGTCCGCCGCGCCGGCGGCTAGGCTCGTATTCTCGGTAGGCTCCGACTATCCGCCCCTAGGCTATGAGCACTCGGGAGTCCTGGCGGGCCTCGACGTGGATCTCATCCGGAGGCTCGGGAGTATCGTCGGATTCGAGCCCGAGTTCAGGACCGAACGATGGGCGGACGCGCTGGCGAGCCTAGCGTCGGGCGAGTCCGACGCCATGACGGCCGCGCTACGCTCTCCCGGCCGGGACGGGGACCTGGCTTACACTATTCCGTATTATACCGACTACTACACCATCTTCTCGCGGCGGGGCTCGGGCATAGCGACCCTGGCGGACGTCGCTGGCAAGCGCATGGCGGTACCGGAGGGCGACGCGGCAATCGAGGCCTACCTATCGCCTAACGGGCTCATGGAAGGGGCTATACTGACGCCTTCCATGGCCGGCGCGCTGAGGCTCGTCTCCGAGGGCGGGGTCGACTATACGATCGCGCCCGCCGCCATGGGGATGGGCGCGCTCGAGGCCCTCGGCATACGCGACGTGAGCGACACGGGACGCCCCCTTTACGGCGCCGAGTTCAGGATAGCTATCCGGGAAGGCAACGCCGATCTCCTCGCCGCCCTGAACGACGCCGTCGCTCGCCTGGCCGCGAGCGGCGAGCTCGAGCGATTGCGCCTCAAGCATCGGTTCCACGACCGGTTCAGGGTATCGACGACTCCCCCGCCGAGCAAGGCGATGATACTGCTGGCGGCGATCGCGTTCGCCGCCACGGTGATATCGTTCGCCGCGTCGATGGCCTCCAGGCTTAGGACGAAGGCCAGGACGGACGGCTTCGCGGAGTCGATCCGGATCCTGGAATCGGCGCTAGACGCCGTACCGCACCCGGTAGCATGGAAGGACGCGGGGCTCAGGTACATCGGCTGCAACCGCGGCTTTCTCGAGTCGATAGGCCTGGAATCCAAGGCCGAGGTCGTAGGGAGGGAGGACGCGGAGCTGCCGGGCGGGGCGTCCGCGGGATCCGGCGACGAGAAGGACAGGGAAACGATGGAAAGCGGGGTCGCCACGATCGATAGCGAGACCCGTACGGGGGCGAACGGCGAGCGGAGGGCGTACAGGATCGAGAGAAGCCCCTTGACCGATCGCTCCGGGGCCAGGACGGGCCTGGTCCGCTATGGCGAGGATACGTCGGAGCAGGACCTCCTACGCGAGACGATCCGGGGACTGTCGGAAGAGCTGACGGCGGCGAACGGTCGGCTCGCCGAGCAGCGCGTCCTCGACCCGGTGAGCGGGGCCTTCAACCGCGGACACCTGATGGAAAGGCTCCGCGACGAGGCGTCGAGGTTCCAGCGCTTCGGCCAGGGCTTCGCCGCGCTGGCGGCGGCGATAGAGGATATGCCGAGGATAAACGCGGAACGCGGCGCCGAGGGAGGCGACGAGGCCATCCGCCGCCTCGCGGCGACGCTGCGCAGGCAGCTACGGAACGTGGATATCGTGGGCCGGCTCTCCGGCGGTCGGTTCGTAGCGATACTCCCCCGGGCCTCCGAGGAGGAGGCGCTGGAGGCGGGCGGCAGGATCGCGTCGCTCGCGCTAGCGGACGGATCCGAGGGGGTTGGCTTCAAGGTGACCTTCACGGCGAGGGAATACGGCGGAGAGTCCGCGGATGCCATGATCGCGGCACTGGAAGCGGGCCTCAAGGACGCTACGAGGAAGATCGGGCCTTTGCCATGAGGATCAAGGATACCTTCGCCCTGACGCTGACGATAGGGGCCGCCGCGACCACGCTCCTCATCGCTGCCGCGACCGTCGTCGGCCGGGAGCATCCGGCGGCGCCGCCGCCCGGGCTCTCGATCGTCCTGAAGTACGCCGCCGGCGATACTAGGCGGACCTCGATGCAGCTCAGGGAGCTCGACGACTCGTACGCGGAACTCGCCGGCGCCGGGGTATCGACCAATGCGAACTACGCATACCTATGGATACGCGCGGAGAATTCAACGCTGCGCGACATCGAGGCGGTATTCGCGAATCGGACCAGGAACTACTATACGGAGATCCTCGAGCCGATGCCCCTCGGAGCGAGGATACTGCATCGCCAAGGGGATATCGTACCCGTGTCCGAGTCGCCGATGCGCCATCACCGTACGGCCTTCCCCATAATCGCGCCCGCCGGGAAGGCGGTCGAATTCGTCGTGGAGTACCATGGGCCGCGAGGCATAGTCATCGACCCCGTAGTGCTCGGTACCGCCGACTACCTCTCGTTCGCCCTGTCGGAACGGTCCATGGGAAGCCTCGTATCAGGGGCGCTTTTCTGCCTCCTCTTCTTCAATACCGCGTCGGGGCTTATGCTCGGCAAGAAGTATTTCTTCGCGATCGCCGCGTTCATAGCGGCGCTCTCGTTCTTCTACCTAAGGCAGAGCCGCCTTCTCATGCTGATAATCGATCCGCTGTTCTACCCGGAATGGCTCTTCCCGCTGACGATATCGCTAAACCTGGCGAGCGCCATGGCGTTCTCGCGGAGCGTCTTCGGGCGGCGGATGACCGGCCTCGAGACGTGGACGATCCGGGGCATCGTCGTCGCGGCGGTGCTCCTTACCGCCGCGGGCGCGGCCCTCGCCCCCTATGCCATCGCCGACATTCTGAACCTGCTCTCCATCGTCGCGCTATGCGCGACCCTACCGTCCGTCTATCGATCCTACGCGGCCGGGGAGAAGGAGCCGATATGGCTCTTCATCTCGTTCTCGCCGTGGATCGCGATGATGCTGATGGATATCCTGACCGGGTTCCTCGGCCGCCGCGCGTCCCCGCTCGGGGAGTATAGGCACGCCTTCAGCCTCGTCGCGTCGCTGTTCCTCCTATCGATAACGCTCCAGAAGATGCAGGGCCTGGCCGCGGAGGCGAGGGCGAAGGCGGCGACGCTCGAGATGGAGAGGATGCGGACTAACATGGACGGCAGGCTCGGCTCGCTCTCCGAGCTGAGGACGGCCCTCTTGGAACGTATAGACCACCGGCTGAGGCAACCCCTCGACGGCATTATCGCCTCGGCCCGCCTCCTGGAGCGAAGCTACGCCGTGCCGCGGGTCGCCGCCGCCAGCAGGCTCATCGTTGACGAGGCGACCGAGCTTAAGCGGAGCGTAGCTTCGGAGCTGAACCTCGAACGTAGCGTTCCGGGCCCTGGACCGGACGCGGGAGCGGTTCCCGCCGGCGACGACGCCGACGACGCCGACGAAGGCGACGACGCCGGCGACAGGGACGACGAGCTGACGATCAAGCCGGCGCTACGCTCCCGCGTCGCCATCTTCGACGCCGATAGCCGTAACGCGGAGAGGACCAGGCGCATCATAAAGGCCTCCGGCATCGAGGCGACGGCGATGAGCGACCGGCTCTCGGTACTCGCGGCGTCGGCGTCCGGGGACATAGACGTCCTCGTCATCGAGCCCGAGTCGACCGGAGACCAGGCCTTCCTCCTATGCGGGCTCCTGCGCGCCGAGAAGAACATGCTGGAGCTGCCCATCCTGATGATCAACGACTACTACGGCGACTACCTGATGCGGCGCGGCTACGCGGCGGGAGTGAACGACTACCTGACCAAGCCGTTCGACGCGTCGGAGCTATCCGCCCGCATCCAGTCGCTCGCTAAGCTCAGGCAGGTCGCAGCGCACAACTTCGAGCTATCACGCTCGGAGAAGGAGAAGAACGCCTTCCTATTCTTCCTGACCCATAACGTCAATACGCCCCTCACCATCCTGCTCAACAGAGTTGAAGAACTCGAGGGGCTCCCCCTCGACGAGGGACTATGCGAGATCCTCGACGACCTTCGATACTCGGCGCGGGAGATAAACGACATCGTTCAGAACGTCCTCATCTCGTTCCGCCTGGCCGACGGCCGGCAGACGCTCAGGATGGAGGCGGTCGAGCTCGGCCCCATCATGGCGGCCGTGGAGCGGGACCTCCGCAAGAGATCCGACGCCAAGGGACAGCGCCTCGCGTTCGAATCGCCGGGAGCCGTGCCGTTAGTAACGGGAGACCCGACCGCGATCAAGGGGATACTCTACAATCTCGTGGATAACGCGATCAAGTACAGCCCTAAAGGCGGCGCTATCGGCGTGCGGCTCGTCCCGGGCTCGCCGGTACGCATCGAGGTGAGCGATTCCGGCCCGGGCATACCCGAATCCGATCTCCCCAGGCTGTTCTGCCGCTTCGAGCGGCTATCGGCGAGGCCGACCGGAGGCGAGTCCTCGACAGGCCTGGGACTATACGTCGCGGCCGAGCTCGCCGCCATGGGCGGCGGCGATATCGCCTACCGCCCCGGCGGGCACGGCGCGTGCTTCGTCCTCTCTATACCCGAGCGCGCCGGGCCGGAGTCTGGCCATGCATGAGCGGACAGTCATTTCCGGCCTGCTCGCGGCCATCTTCCTCGCCTTCGTAGCGCTCACCGCCTTCTTCTCGGAGAGCGAGCGCCGGACGGCGAGAGAATTCATCGTGGAGCGCGAGCTTCCGGCCCTGGGCCTCGCGGCCTCGGCCCAGCTCGATATAAGCGCCTCGAAGTACAAGCGGGCCGGCGAGGAGCTATTGAGGGACGGCTTCATCCGCGACTGGATACTCGACGGCGAGCGGGACGTACCGGCGCTCCGAGACTTCATGAAGGGCGTACGGGCGCAGTACGGCCTCCTCGACGCGAGCATCGTCAGCGACCTTACCGAGACATACTACGGCACCGACGGCAGGGTGCTGCAGCTCTCGCCGGCCGAGACGGAGAGGGACGGCTGGTACTACCTCTACCGCGAGTCAGCGACGGGCTCGAACATAGACGCCTGGTACTATCCCGAGACCGGCGTCGTCGGCGTCTACGTGAACATCCCCATACTCGACCGCGACGGAACGTACCTCGGGGTAACAGGCGGAGGCATCGATACTATCGAATTCTCCAGGATCATAGCGAGCTACGAGACGGAGAAGCACATCTCGGTCTACCTCGCGAGGAGGGACGGCGAGCTCGTGTACGCGACGGACAAGAGCCTCCTCCGCGACAGGGCCCGAGGGCTGGACGGGCTATGGGGCGAAGGCACCCTCGAAAAGCTGCGGAGGGGAAGGAGCATAGCCGCCGGGATCTCGCTCGAGCCGGCCGGGAGCGGCGGCCCCGCGCTCTGGGCCAGGTATCTCGAGGACTGGGATACCTACCTGGTAGTCGAGAGGGATGCCGAGGCCATAGCCTCGTTATCGCGGGCCGCGACGTTACGCGCCGTCGCCTCCATCTCCGCCCTCGCGATCGTCCTCCTGGCGTTGACGATCGGAGGCTTCTTCATAGCCGACCGCTCCATCAAGAACGCCAAGAACCGCGACGGCCGGGAGCTGAAACGATGCGGGGCCGTGGCCGACGGGCTGCTCGCGCTTCTCCGCGACGCCGAGCCGCTCCTCCCCGACGAGTCGACGAGGCAGTACAGGAAGGCGCTCGAGGAGATGCTCGACGGCGCCGAGGCCCGGCCAGAGCATCAGCGGTCCCTCAGGGGCGTCGTGGAGCGCGCCGCGATCACGGCCTCGGAGAACGCGTCGCGGAGGGGAGTCGCCATCATCGCGCGCGTAGACGCCGTGCCGGACTACCGCCTGGCCGACGGCCGGCTCGCGAGCTTCGCGTTCGGGGAGCTTCTGCGGGCGCTCGCTGAGGCGGCGGCCAAGGGATCGGAGATCCTCGTCTCGGGGGGCGGTTCGGGGCAAGGAGCCCGCGTCGATATCGTGGGCGGATCCGGGCTGGAAGCGACGGAGCCGCGACGGTTCAGGACGATACAATACCTGCTAGAGTCGCAGGGAGCGATCGCGCGAGAGGAACCGTCCGATTCAGGCTTGTCGGTCTACACGATCAGGTTCTCGAATCCTCCGCGGAAAGGCTAGCCGCGGACGGGCCCGGGTCGCCGACGGAGTAGACGTAGCCGGCGTTCCTCACGGTCCGTATGTAGCGAGGCGAGGACGGATCCTCCTCGATGAGCGCGCGGAGCTGCCTGATATGGACGTATATGCTGTTATCGCTGATTTCCCCCCTGGAATCCCAGGCCCGGTCGTAGAGCGCCTCGTTAGACAGCACCTGATCCGGGTGCCTCGCGAAGAACAGTAGCAGGTCGAACAGCTTCCGGCGCATCTGAAGGGGACGGCCGTCCTTGGCGACCGACATGGAGGCGATATCGAACTCGAACGGCCCGCTGGTGAGCCTTTCGACGATGGCTCTTCCCGAGCGGGGCCGCGCGCGCTTCAGTAGGCGCCGTACCCTGCCCAGGAGCTCCTCGATGTAGAACGGCTTCGTGATGTAGTCGTCGCAGCCGACATCGAAGCCGCCGAGCTTGGTATCCTGGTCGTCCATCGACGAGACTATCATCACCGGGAGGTCCTCGTCCTGGCGTCGTATCGTCCGCAGCACGCCCATCCCGTCGGACGTCCCGAGCCGCAGGTCGAGAAGTACGAGATCCAGGCACGAATCCTTGAGACGCGCGTGCGCCTGCTCCGCCGAGCCTGCCTCGAGGGCCTCGTAGCCGGCCTTCCGCAGGCTGCTCGCCATGAAACGGCGCAATCGGTCGTTATCCTCTACGACGAGTATCGTGCTGCTCTCCATCGGCTCTCCATTCCTTGCGTTCGTTGGCAGTATGCCCCGCGCGGCTTAAATCGCCCTTAAATCAAGAAAGCCGATCGGCTCGGGAAGGCGAGGACGAGCGGCGCGGTCGAGGACCAAGGATAGCGCCTCGACCGCGCCGTAGCTAGAGGCCGCTCCGCACGACGCGGGGAGGAACGGCCCCGATCGCAAAATCAGGCCGTATTTAAGATCCATTTAAGCATAGGGTACTAGGATCGAGCGATTCCCGTTTACTAGAGGAGCACCTATGCCTACTAGAATACTTCGAGTCTGCCTCGCCGCCGCGCTCGCGCTCGCGCTGTCGGCCTGCGCGACTACGGCGCAGAAGACGCAGGACCTGCTATCGCAGGGCGATTACGTCGGGGCCATCGAGACGCTCGCGAAGGGCCTCGCCGAGAAGCCGAACGACAAGGACGCCGTCGAGCTGTTCGCGAGCGTCTACCCTTCCCATCCCCTCAAGCTTATCATGACCGCCGACGAGCTCTCCGCTAGCGCCGGCGGCGACACCTCGGCCGCCGAGCGACTCGTTACGGCCTTCGACGACCTCGTGCGCATCCAGAACGCCATCATGGGCATGCCCGCCGCGATCGGCGACGCCAAGAAGAGCCCCGTGGAGGTAAAGAAGCTCGAGGGAGACTTCAAGGCCCGGCTCGAGGCCGCTAAGAAGACGGCCGCCGGTACCTTCTACGCCGAGGCCGCGAAGACCTATCCCGGCGCCGACAAGGGCGAGAAGGAAGCGATACTCAGGCTCCTCGTCAAGGTGGTTGGCTACGCGCCGGATTACAAGGACGCGAAGGACCGCGGCGCGAGGCTATGCTACGACATCGCGAGCGGGCTCGAGAAGGGCGAGACCGTCTCGGAGCTGCAGTCCGCGGTCGAGTGGTACCAGAACGCCCAGAAATGGATAGCCGGCTATAAGGATACAGCCTCCAAGATCCAGACGACGAGCTACTCGGTAGGGTCGAGGCTCAAGGAGGACGGGACCGTCCCCTCCTACGACAAGGCCTACGCCTACTTCAAGCTAGCCGGCAGCTACAAGAACGCCCCGGGCGAGGTGCAGGTCTACGAGTTCTATAAGAAGGTGCTCGCCCTGACCAACGAGTCCAGGGCCGGCTCGGGCAATTATCTCAAGACGAGCGCGAGCGCCTCTGGCAACAGGCTCGACGTCGTCTACGAGAAGCGCTCGATGTCGACCCCCTTCGTCAGGAAGGCCGCGGTCAAGGCCGAGTCGTCGGCCTTCAGCATTTTCAACCCCAAGAGCGACGTCGTTTTCATAGGCGCCATCGTCGACGGCAAGAGCATCGCGGACGAGACCTTCAAGCCGATACTCGCCAGCCGCGCGCCCATGGACATCACCATAGACCTGCCGACGATCAAGGGCAGCCCGACCGTGACGATCGCCGACCCGTCAAAGTACTCCGCCGCCCAGCAGGCCATCAAGAAGCTGGTCAACGCGGGGACCGACGGAACGATTCCCGTCAGGGCCGAGTACCGCTACGTCGACGTCAAGTCGAGCGAGATGCTCAACCTCGCCCTCGGCGTCGGCGTCGGCAAGGGCGATATATCCATCCAGTCCAACACCAGCCTCGACAAGGAGACGAGCCGCTCCTCCACCCTCGTCGAGCTCACGCAGGTCTACTATACCGTCAACATCGACATCCCGAGCAAGGCCGCCGACTTCTTCGCGACCTCGGGCGGCAACATAGTGTCGACCGACCTCCTCGGCTCGACGACCCCCTACTACGTCTCGTCGGTGACCTACGGGCGCAGGGCCTACTTCCTCGTCGAGTCCGACGCCAGCTCGCAGACCATCCAGCAGTCGATAGAATTCGCCAAGGAGAAATCAGAGGGAGTCCCGCTCTCCACCTCGGTCAAGGTCGACGCCAGCGTCAAGAACACCTTCGCCAGCTCCAGGACCACCATAAAGTCCCACGTGCTGGGCGGCGGCGGGGCCGGCGCGGCAATAACCAGCCTCGACGGCATGATGCAGTGGATCCACGACGGCATGGACGGCAGCAAGAACCTCGGGACAGCGGTGCCGATAGGCTTCGTCATGCGCAGCCTCAAGGACAACGGCATAGCCGTCGTAGAGCAGGCCGGCTCCCTCACCTCGCCCGCCAAGGCCAAGGTCACGGTGACGCCCGTAGGGATCCAGATCGACTACGGCAACAACCCGAAGAGCCTCGTCAGGCTCTATATCTCCGGCGGCAGCCGCATGAAGCCGGATAACGCCAGCTCGGACCCCAATATCGGCAACGACGGCAAGGGCTGGCTCGTCGCCATGAACAACGGCGACAACTACCTGCCCATCGGCGACAGCCAGAAGGGCATGAGGTTCGCCCTCAACGCCCGCTCGTACGATACCCTGGTCTCCTCGGGCGACGAGAGGATCTATATCGGGGGCAACCTCGGCGACCGTACCGAGCAGACCGTACTAGGCAAGTCGATAGGCAAGAACGCCTGGGCCGGCTTCCGGAGCACCAACCTGACGGTCGACGACATCCTGCAGCAGACCCCGGCCTACCAGGCGCTGGTCAACGAGGGCTGGGCCTTCCGCGGACCGGACTTCCAGGGACGGTACTTCTTCAGGTTCGACGTCGAGCTCTTCGACGAGTAGGCGATACCGCGCGAGGCGGTCGGCCGCCCCGGGCGAATGCCCGGGGCGGCCGACGTCGTTAAGGAAAGCGACTGGATTTAAGGTTCAATTAAGATTCTAGCCTTGTACTGTATCCAGGGACCGTCGGTTCCGCGCGAATCCATCGTAACGGGAGAATAAGCACATGAAATCAAGACGGATGGTAGCGGCATGCGCCGTCGCCATACTCCTCGCGTCGGCGGGATCGGCCTTCGGGCAGGCGAAGGGGCAGGTGATCAGCATCCCCGGTTTCGGCGACGTGGGCGTGCAGAAGAAGGGCGACGTCTATACGGTAGGGCTCTCCGACTGGGGCACTTGGGATTTCTCGGGGAAATTCAACTCCGCCAAGGATTTCGACCTCGCCACGAGCGTGCCCTCCGATCAGTTCACCAAGTACCTCCCCGGCGCGGGCCAGATGCTATCGGTCCTGGGCCTGAGCACCGTCGACCTGCGCCTAAAGCCGAGCGGGCTCGGCGTCGGGCTATCCCTGGAGGACGGGGGCCTGGGAGCGCTCCGCGGCTCGGTGACCGAGGCCCTGTCCCAGGTGAAGGCCCTCGGCGTGGTCATCGACGCGGTGATCTCGGGACTCGAGATCCGCTCCGTGGTCGTCAACGCCTCGGTATTCGGCAAGACCCTCAAGGGCACGGTGCAGGGCGAGATCGCCGTCATCGGCAAGAAGCTCAAATTCAAGGAAGAGGGCGAGCTCGACCTCAAGAAGCTCCTCAACGGCATCGTCGACGATATCGTCCCCGCCGTTTCGGACTTCGCCGCCGACGCGGCCAAGGCGGCCTATAAGGCGTCCAAGGCGGCTATCGTCAGCGTCGGCAAGAGCGGCCTCAAGAAGGTAGACCAGGCCTGGGACGCCGTCTCCGACTTCACCAAGGAAGCGGTGAAGACCATAGACTACGCGACGAACAGCTACGATACCAACCTCAAGAAGGACCTTCCGAAATTCATCAAGGCCAAGGCCTCACCGATGCTCAAGGAAGGCAATAGGGTCATGGACGAGCTGTACGCCGATCTCCTGCCCCTGGTCAGGAACATGGACGGCAAGGAAAAGTCCGACGCCGTGGCCGAGGCCTTCGCCGAGGTCGTCCCGAGCCTGGACAAGCGCTGGAAGTCGATCTACGACGACGACTCCGTGAAGAAGTGGTCGACGCTTGAGAGCCGGGAGAAGGAGCTCCGCAAGAAGTACCGAGCCGGCATCCAGGAGCGGTGGGACGAGCACAAGGCCTACCGGGAGAAGACGATCGCCAGGCTCATGGACTCCAAGCCCCTCGTACGGATCAAGCGCACCCCGCAAGAAGCGCTCCGCCTCCTCGAGTTCTACGCGGCGGCCCGCGTCCCCGTTATCATAGAGACCAAGGCCGACCTCTACGCGCTCGACGTACAGGGCGGGGTCAAGGAGCCCGCCAAGAACGGCACCAATGTCTTCTTCTACCCGACCCACGGACAGGCGAACGAGCAGTGGCTGCTCGTACCGGCGGGCAAGCCCAACGCCTACCATTTCCAGAGCCTGCATAGCGGCCGTTTCATCCATATATCCAACGCGAAGGACGAGCAGGGCTCGAGCCTCGTCATCTGGGACGGGGCGGGGGCCGAATACCCGCAGACCGTCTTCACCGCGAAGGCCGACGCCGACGGCTCGCTACGGTTCTACAGCCAGAAGGGCTACGCCCTGGACCTTGCGGGAGGCGTGCCCAAGGACCGGGCCGACCTGATCCTCTGGAAGAGCCACGGGGGGGCCGGGCAGGCGTTCTACGTTTTCCCCGCGCCCGAGCCTGCCGCGCAGCCCGGCGCCAAGAAATAGCGCCCTTCGATTCGAGGAGGCCGCGCCGGGCGTTTCCCGCCGGGCGCGGCCTCGCTCATACGGCTCTTACAGCTCTTATTGTCATTATCTCCGTCACGGCTCATGAAGCCCTAGAACCCTGAGACGCGGTTCCTTCCGTGATGCTTGGACACGTATAGGAAGCGATCGGCCCTATCGACGAGGCCCTCGATGGTATCGCCGTCCTGGAGGCCCGCGACCCCGATGCTGATGGTGACCGTCCACGGGACGCCCGGGAACTGGACGGCCGCGACGCCGTCCCGGATCCTATTGGCGATGAACTGCGTCGTCTCGGGATCCGACCGGACCATGTAGACGATGAATTCCTCGCCGCCGTACCGGGCGACGGTATCGCTCGTCCTGATGGCCGCCTGGATCGTCTGCGCGACGCCCTTAAGGACCTCGTCGCCGACGGCGTGGCCGAGCTTGTCGTTGACGCGCTTGAAATGGTCGATATCGATCATGAGGACGTGCAGCTGTTCCTTGTACCTGGCCGCGCGGGAGAACATATGGATGGCGACCTGGCTGATATAGCGCCTATTGTAGAGGCCGGTCAGGGTGTCCTGGAACGATAAGCTCCAAAGCTCCTCGTTCTCCGCCTCTAGGCTCTTCATGCGCTCTTCGCTGGGAAGGATGCTCCGCTTGACCGCGGCGGCCGAATGGAGCGCCACGACGACGCCGACCGCCGCTACGCTCAGCGTCTCCACGCCTAGGCCGGCGGCGCATACGGACGCGGCCGTCGCGACGGCCCACGCCGACAGGGCCGAGGATACGGCGAGGAAGGCCGGGCGGTCCCAGATCAGGAGCCCGTAGACGACCGATCCCGGGATGAAGAGGTACGGCGACAGGCCCGAATACGCGTCCAGGGCGCTCGCTAGCGCCGTGAAGACGTACGCCGAAGCGGCCACCCGGCGGCTCCTGCCCGATATCAAGGAGCGCCGGCCGCGCAAGGCCAGGTCCGCCGCGAACGCGATAATCACGAGGCCCCCGAGCGCGGGCAGGCCGACCCGGAGGGCGAACAGCGAAGGATCGAGGCCGGCGCCGCCGAGCGCCAGCGCCCGGCACGCTAAGGCGAGCGCCGCGAGGAACGAGTACGCGAGGCCGCGATACGCCTTGTAGGAAAGCGTCCGCCGCTCGGGCGCGGCGGGACGCGTCTCGGGAACGTTATAGGCTTCCACGGCCTACGCGCCCGATCCGCGACGAAACTCTATAGGCATATCGGCGCTCGGCCAACGGAACGACATGGGGATCCCTTACGCGTACATTTTGTGGCCGCTCGCCAGCGGAGCGGCTACGCTATAGGCTAAGCGGCCCGATGCCCGTTGTCAACGCCCCCCGGCGAGCTCCTCCTATCGATGAGCGCGGCGGCTCTCAGCTCGCCCTATCCGCCTCGAGCCCGGCCTTCTCGGCCATGATCCCCTCGTACATCTTCTGGTCTATCGGGTAGAACTCCACGAGCGCGATGGCCGCCGCGAGCACTACCGCGGGGAAGACGCCGATGAGCAGGCGTATGGCGAGTATGGAGCCGGCGCCCTGCGCGGCGTGCGCCACGTATCCGCCCAGGTCGAGGACCAGGCCGGATACTACGATGGCGAACGAGACTCCGACCTTGGACATGAACGTCCACATGCCGTAGAAGGCGCCTTCCTTGCGCTTGCCCGTCCTGACGGCGTCGTACTCCACCGTGTCCGGGATCATCGCCCAGGGCGAGACGTAGCCGAAGCCCACGCCTATGCCGGCCCATACCATGACGCCGAGGAAGAAATTGATGCCTAGCCTGTGCGCGAAGAAGAAGATGAGGAGGCAGGCCGTCGCGATGAAGAAGAAGGCGAGCTGGTAGGTCCGCTTCTTGCCTATCTTCTTGGATACGAGGACCGATATAGGGATGCACACCATGGCGACGACGAGCAGGGCGAGCATCGCCAGCGTCGTCATGCCCTCGTTGTTATACACGTACTTGAAGTAGTAGGCGATGATGCCCTGCATGAAGGTGAGCCCGGCCAGGTTGAGCGCGTAGGTGAATAGCAGGATGACGTACGGCTTGTTCTTGAAGACGGCCGCGTAGGTATGGAAGAAGCCGTCCTTGGGTATCTCCGTGGCTGAGTGGTCGGGCTCCTTGACCGAGAAGAAGGTGATTAGCGCGGTTACGGCCATTACGGCGCCGAGCACGAGGCCCATGCCCGAGAAACCGGCGGCCTTAGTCGGGAACAGGCCGACGATGGGAAGCACCGCCCCGGCGCCCAGCATGGTGCCGAAGACGGCGAAGCCGAAACGGAAGCCGTTTAGGCTCGTGCGCTCGTTGAAGTCCTCGGTCAGCTCCGGCGTCAGGGAGTTGTACGGGATATTGACTACGGTATACGCGGTATTGAGGAGGCAGAGGGCGAAAATAGCCCAGACGGTCAGGGCGAACGCATTGGACAGTCCCGGGCTAGTGAAGAAGAACCACATCGCCAGGAAAAGCGGTATCGCGCCCCATAGGATATACGGGCGGCGTCGCCCCATCTTCGTCCGGGTCCTATCGGAGACGAATCCCATCATAGGGTCGGTCACGGCGTCCCAGAGCTTGGCTACCATCACCGCGATGCCGGCCGCCGCCGCGGGCAGGGCCACCACGTCGGTCAGGTAATTGAGCGACCAGAACCCCATCGCCGTAAAGAAGAGGTTCCCCCCGAGGTCGCATACGCCGAAGCCCAGTTTCGTACGTAGCGACAGTTTCTTAGTCCCCATGGCAGTGCTCCTTTCAAGATGCGGAGACGCTCGACGATCATCGGGGTGACGATTTCGCGGCGAATCTTTCGTACAACATCATTGTATTATATGCAACGGTTTCTAAAATTTGGCAATCATTATTTCGTCGGCCCCCGAGGAACCGGCCTTCGCGGAACCGCCATAGGCAGCCAGGCCGTCCAGGGAACCTGGCTTATCGCGCTCCCAGCATGGCGCTCAGCTCCAAGCCCGCGTCCCTCACTATGGCGACGAAGGCGTCCATCTGGGCCTCCATACGCTCCTTCGGCCCGGAAATGCCGATGGCCGCCTCGACGACGCCCTCGAAGTTTCGCACCGGGGCGGCCAGGCAGACGACGTTCTTCTCGTATTCCTCGGCGTCCACCGCGTAGCCGGCCGCCTTGACGGCCGCTATCTCCGCGGCGAGCGCCTCCACGTCGACGATGGTACGGTCGGTATAGCGCGTGAGCTCTACCCCCTCGAACAGCAGGCCTATGGCCGCCCGGTCCAGGTGGCTGACGAGGCACTTGCCGACGGCGGTGCAATGCAGCTCCTCGCTATCGCCGATGCTGGTGTTGGCGGCTATAGTCTTGCTCGCCCTCTCGCGATCGACGAACACGGCGCTCAATCCGGACCGTACGGCGAGGTGCGCGTTCTCCTTGGTGGCCAGCGCGACGCGCTTGAGGAAGGGAGCGGCCAGCTCGGTTATCTTGACCTGGGACCGTAGCGCCGCGGCGAGGGAATAGATGCCGAACCCTAGCTGGTAGGTCTTCCGGCTCTCGTCCTGCCGTACCAGGCCGTGCTTGGCGAGGGTCGAGAGGAGCCTGAATACTGAGCTCTTATCGACGCCAAGGAACTCCGTCATCTCGGCGAGGTTGTGCGACGATTCAGGGTGCTCCGCTATATGATCGAGCAGGCTCAGGGCCCGCTCGACGGATTGTATCATTCCACCGTCTTGTTTAGGCATCGCGCAACTATAGAATGGAATACCGCGATTGACAACATCGATAAATAATGCGAGTTGACTTAGGCGCAATAGCGTTGTACCATTCGCAATATGATTGATTCCTATACCAACCAAGCCTCTACCGAGGCGCTAGCCGCGAAGGCTCGCGAGCTACGGAGGCTCGTCCTCCGGACGACCCACAAGGCCGGGATGGGCCATACGGGCGGTTCGCTCTCCGAGGCCGACCTCCTGGTCGCGCTCTATTTCCGGGTCATGCGAGGACTGGATCCCGGCTCCCCCGGCAAGCCGGACAGGGACCGGTTCATCCTGTCGAAGGGCCACGCGACGCCCGGGTACTATTCGGCCCTGGCCCTGCGCGGATACTTCCCCGAGAGCGCGCTCGAGACCTTCGACGAGCTGGGCACGATTCTGCAGGCGCATCCCGATATGCATAAGACGCCCGGGGTGGACATGAGCTCGGGCTCCCTGGGTCAGGGCCTCTCCTGCGCCCTCGGCATGGCGGAGGCCTCGCGCCGCTCGCCGGGGCTCGGCTCGTTCAGGGCCTTCGTCCTCATGGGCGACGGCGAGCTGCAGGAAGGGCAGGTCTGGGAGGCGGCCCTATACGCGGGCTCGAAGAAGGCGCCGTTCGTCGTGGCCATTGTCGACTATAACGGGGTCCAGCTGGCCTCGAGGACCGACGAGGCCGTAGGCCTGGAACCGCTGGCCGACAAGTGGCGATCCTTCGGATGGACGGCGATAGAGACGGACGGACACGACATGGGGCGCCTCGTCGCCGCCCTCGAGGAGGCCCGAGAACTGTCGGCCGGAGGCCCCGTCGTGGTCATCGCGCGCACGGTCAAGGGAAAGGGAGTCTCCTTCATGGAAGGCAAGTACGAGTGGCACGGCAAGGCGCCAAACGACGCGCAGTTCGCCGAGGCGATGAAGGAGCTATCGCTATGAGCGCGACTAACGGACCCGCGCCGGCGAAGGCGCAGAGGCTCGCGTACGGGGAGGCTCTCGTCGAGATAGCCGGGCGATATCCCGGGATGCTCGTCATCGATCCCGACGTATGCACGTCGACGCAGACGGCCCTGTTCCGCGAGGCCTATCCGGGACGGTTCATCGAGGTAGGCATAGCCGAGGCGAACGCCGTGGGCATGGCCGCGGGGCTGGCCGCCTGCGGGTTCGTACCCTGGGTATCCGCGTTCGCCGTATTCCTAGCGACGCGGGCCTGCGACCAGGTGCGTATCTCGGTCGCCCACGCCAACCTGCCCGTCAAGCTGAACGGCTCCTACGGCGGGCTTCCGACCGGGCGCGGAGGGGCTACCCACTCCGCCGCCGAGGATATAGCCATCATGCGCGCGCTACCCAACATGACGGTCCTGACTCCCGCCGACGCCGCCGAGGCGCGGGCCATGACGGAGCTCGCCATGGGCATCCCGGGCCCCGTCTACCTCCGGACGATGCGCTGCGAGCTGCCCGCCGTATTCGGCGAAGGGTGCGCGCCGCGGCCGGGCCTCGCCGTGGAGCTGCGCCCGGGGACGGACGTGGCCATACTGTCCGAGGGCATGATGTCCTTCCGCGCCCTGGAGGCCGCCGAGCTCCTGGCCAAGGAAGGCATCTCCGCCCGCGTCGCGCACTTCGGCTCGGTGAAGCCGATAGACAGGGACGCCATCGTACGGGCGTCGCGGGACTGCGGGGCTATAGTCACGGCGGAGAACCACTCGAGGGTCGGGGGGTTCGGGAGCGCCGTATGCGAGGTCCTGGCCGAGGAGCTGCCGTGCAGGGTCTACAGGCTCGGCTTCCCCGATATCTTCCTGGAATCGGGAGACGACGACGCGATATTCGCGAAGCACGGCCTCGACGCCGCCGGCATAGCGTCGGCCGCGCGCGAGGCGGCGCGCGGCCGCGAGAAGCAATAAGGGAGGGAACCATGCGTATAGCGATAATTAACGAGACGAGCGCCGCGGCGAGGAACGCCGATATAGTGCGGGCGCTAGAAGGCCGGGGCCACGAGCTCGTCAACTGCGGCATGAAGGAGCCGGGCGCGACGCCGGAGCTATCGTACATGCACACGTCGTTCCTCTCGGCCCTGCTGCTCGAGCTTGGCAGGGTGGATTACGTCGTAGGCGGATGCGGGACGGGCCAGGGCTACCTGAACGCCGTCCTCCAATACCCCGGCGTCGTCTGCGGCCACCTCCTGTCCCCGCTCGACGCCTGGCTGTTCTCCAGGATAAACGGCGGCAACTGCGTGAGCCTCGCCTTGAACCAGGGCTACGGCTGGGCGGGCGACGTCAACCTGTCCCTGCTATTCGACCAGCTGTTCTCCGGAGAGCGCGGATCGGGCTACCCGCCCCACAGGGCCGAGCCCCAGCGAGCCTCGCGGGAGCTCCTGTCGCGGGTATCGGCGGCTACCCACCTGCCCTTCCCCGGGATCATGGAGGCCCTGCCCGACGAGGTCGTCGGCCCCGCCCTGTCCTACCCCGGCATAGCGCGGCTGGTAGACGCCGACGGCGTCGGCGACGCCGACCTCCGCCGCGCCCTCGAGGCGAGGCTGCCGCGATGAGCCTGTACGAGGAGAGGCTCGGCCGAGCCAAGGCGATACGCGCCGCGGGAGGCCTCGAGGAGGCCGTCGCGGCGGGAACCCTGCCCCGGACCCTCGACCTATCCCTCAGCGAGGGGATAGTGCTCGGACTCCTGCGCCAGGGCGTCCGCAAGTACGTGGGCGTCTTCGGCCACGGCAGCACCGACCTCGGGGAGGCGCTCAGGCCCTATGCCGACGAGGGCGTCGTCAAGGTCTTCGACGTCAGGAGCGAGATAGAGGCGTCGCACGCGGCCGCCGCCCTCAGGTGGCAGTACGGGGAGACCGCCGCCGTCTTCACCTCCATCGGGCCCGGCGCCCTGCAGGCCCTCTCGGCTTCTCTCGCGCCGCTATCTGACGGCCTCGGCCTATACTACCTCTTCGGCGACGAGACGACGCGCGACGAGGGCTACAACATGCAGCAGATACCGGCCCCGGCCCAGGCCTCCTTCCTCAAGCTCGCCTCGGCCATGGGCCCGGCCTATAGCCTGCACACGGCCGAGGCGCTCGGCTCGGCGCTCAAGCGCGGCGCCTCCGCCGTCTTCTCCAAGGTCAAGCCATCGCCGTTCTACCTTTTCCTGCCCATGAACGAGCAATCCCGCGTCATGGAGGGCTTCAACCTGGACTCCCTGCCCGCGGCCCCTTCCATAGCAGTCTCAGCGCCGGCCTTCGACGAGGCCTTGGACGAGGCCGTCGCCCTCATCGCGGCGGCCGACCGCGTCGCCGTAAAGACCGGCAACGGCGCGCGCGGCCTCGACCCCGGGCTGCTCGCCGAATTCCTCGAGCGCGCCGACGCGGCGTACGTCCACGGCCCCTCGATTCCCGGGCTCCTGCCCGGGCCGCACCCGCGGAACATGACGGTGGGCGGATCGAAGGGATCGATATCGGGCAACGCCGCGATGGCCGCCGCGGACCTCGTCGTGACCATAGGAGCGCGCGCCGTCTGCCAATGGGACTCGTCGGGCACGGCGTGGAAGAACGCCAAGCGGTTCGTCGCCATCAACGCCGACCCCGCGGACGCGACGCACTATACGAGGACGCTCCCCCTGGTAGGCGACGCCGGCGCGACGCTCGAGCGCCTCGTCGCGCGCATGCGCGCCGCCGGGCTCTCCAAGGGCGCGGCCCCCTCGGCCTGGTCGGCGGAATGCGCCGCCTGGCGCGCCCGATGGGACGACCTCGTCCGCGGCCGCGCCTCGGAGCCGCCCCGGGCCGACCCGACCTTCGGCAGGCCCGCCCTGACCCAGGTCGCCGCGGTCGCCGAGACCGTGGCCTTCGCGCGCGCGATACGGGCGGTCAAGTACTTCGACGCCGGGGACGTGCAGGCCAACGGCTTCCAGCTCGTCGAGGACGACGCGCCCGGCCGTACCTTCACCGACACGGGAGCCTCGTACATGGGCTTCGCGGCCTGCGGCATCCTCTCGTCGGCCTTCGCCGACCGCCCCGAGTACCCTATCGCGTTCACGGGCGACGGATCGTTCATGATGAACCCGCAGGTCCTCATCGACGCCGCGCGCTACGGCCTTCGCGGCATGATAGTCTTGTTCGACAACCGCCGCATGGCCGCCATCGCGAGCCTCCAGCGCGCCCAGTACGGGGTCGAGTTCAAGACCTGCGACGGGGTCGCGGTCGACTACGTCGCGATGGCGCGTTCCGTAGCCGGCGTCGGGGCCTTCTTCGCCGGCTTCGACAGGGCCGGCCTCAGGGCGGCCCTCGAATCGGCTCGGGCCTTCGACGGCCCGGCCCTCGTCCACGTGCCGGTCTACTCGGGCCCGGACGAGGAAGGCGGCCTCGGCGCGTACGGGGATTGGAACGTCGGCGCCTGGTGCGAGCGGGTACAGCTCGAGAAGACCCGGCTAGGGTTATAGGGAAACGGAGGACCCCATGGCAAAGTTGAAGATAGCCTTCGCCGGCTGCGGCCGGATATCCGATCTCCATAGGCTCGGGTACGCGGACGACCCGGACGCCGAGCTCTACGCGCTCTGCGATCCCGACAAGGCGACGATAGAGCGTCGCGCGGCCGAATGGGGCGTCGGGAAGACCTACTCGAGCTTCGAGGACCTGCTCGCGGATCCGGCCGTCGACGCGGTGGAGATCCTGACCCCCCAGCTCCTCCACGAGGAGATGGTCGTCGCGGCCCTGAGGGCCGGCAAGCACGTCTCGGTGCAGAAGCCGATGACGACGAGCCTCGCGAGCGCCGACCGCATGATAGCGGCCGCGGCCCGGGCGGGCAGGATATTCAAGGTGTCCGAGAACTACGCCTTCTACCCGCCCCTGCTCCTCGCCAAGAAGCTGCTCGACGACGGCGCGATAGGCGAGCCCATGACCGCCCGCATCAAGATGATGTCCGGGGGATCGGGCGGCTGGGCCATACCCGACTCTACCTGGGCCTGGAGGCTCAAGGAGTACGCCGCGGGCAGGGGCCTGAACACCTTCGACCACGGCCACCATATGTGGTCCGCGGCCTGGCTGCTCCTGGGCGAATTCGACCGGGTGAGCGCCTGGGTGGACCAGATAAACGGCATCGTCGACTCCCCCGCCGTCGTCCAGTGGAAGCACCGGGGGGAAAAGCGCTACGGCCAGTGCGAGTTCCAGTACGGCAAGGAGCTCGAGGTGCCTTCGCCCTACTACGGCAACGACGAGTGGTTCGACGTCTCGGGCTCCTCCGGCATCCTCGTCGTGAACCGCTGCACGGCCCGCGTCAAGGAGGGCCCCGTCGTCGGCGTCTACTCCGGCGGCGCGTGGAAGCACTACGAGGCGGAGTCCGACTGGGCCGCCGGCTTCGTAGGCTCGACCAAGAACTTCATAGCCGCCATCCTGGGCCGGGAGGAACCGCGGCTCTCGGGAGCCGAGGCGAGGCATATCCTGGCCATGGACCTGGCGGTGGCCAAGTCCGACAGGTCGGGGAGGACCGTCTGGATAGACGAGCTGGACGCGGCCTTCCCGAGGCTCTACGCCGCCGGCCGGGCCAGGGCGGAGCGCGCGGCCAAGGACGAGCGCTATAGGCTCCTAGCCGACTCCGAGCCGTCGGGCGCGGGCACGGGCGCGCTGGCCGCTCGCTCGGCCGAGCTGACGAGGGCCCTCGCGGGCCGCTTCAACGCCGCGGCCGCCGTGGGGCTCGACGCCGAGATAGGCGTGTCGCTCGACCGCGACGGCCCGGCCCCGGAGGCCTACCGCATAAGCATAACGCCGACAGGCGCCATCGTAGAGGAGGGACGGCTCCCCGAATCGCCCCTCCTCGTCCTGCGCACGAGCAAGGCGCTATGGGCCTCCATCCTGTCGGGGAAGGCGCATATAGAGACGGCCTACCTGCACGGCAAGCTCAGGATAGACGGCGAGGTCGCCCAGTCCCTGCGCATCCGAGACATTTTCAAGCTATAGCTTCGAATTACGATACCCATCAACGAGGAGAGAGAAGAAATGAACGGACAGGCGATAACCCTTGGATACTACGTAGACGGGGAGAGAAGGACCTCGGCGACGGATCGCTACATGGATTGCCACGACCCCTCCACGGGAGAGGTCATAGCCCGGGCGCCCACGTGCACGGCGGCCGAGGTCGAGTCGGCCGTCGCCTCCGCCAAGGCGGCGTTCCCGGCATGGTCGGCGACCCCGGTCGCGAACCGCGTACAGGTCCTGTTCCGCCTCAAGGCCCTCATGGACGCCCACCTGGACGAGCTGACGATGCTCACGGCCAAGGAGCACGGCAAGGTCTGGGGCGAGGCGATGGGCGACGTGCTCAAGGCCATCGAGGTCGTCGAGTTCGCGTGCGGGGCCCCGGAGCTCATGAAGGGCCCCGCGCTGATGGAATGCTCGACCGGCTACGACACGGTCCAGTACCGGGAGAGCCTGGGCGTGTTCGCCGGCATCGTCCCGTGGAATTTCCCGGCGATGATCCCGATGGGCTGGATGGCGCCCCTCTGCGTGGCCACGGGCAACACCATGGTCCTCAAGGCCGCGAGCTACACGCCCCAGACGTCGATGCGCATCATGGAGCTGTGGACCGAGGCCGGCCTGCCCCCCGGCGTCCTCAACCTCGTGACGTGCTCGCGCAACGAGGCCGAGATTCTGCTCCGCCATCCGGACATCGCCGGCGTGACGTTCGTCGGTTCCACGAGCGTCGGCCGCCACGTCTACGAGACCGCGGCGAGGCACGGCAAGAGGGTCCAGTGCCTCACCGAGGCGAAGAACCACGCGCTCGTGCTCGCCGACGCCGCCCTCGAGCGCACGGCCGCGGGCATCGTCAACTCGGCCTGCGGCTGCGCGGGCGAGCGCTGCATGGCCCTGCCGGTCGTCGTCGCCGAGGAGAGCATAGCCGACAGGCTCGTCGAGCTCCTGGCCCGGAAGATGGGCGAGCTCGCGATGGGCCCCGCCTACGACAAGTCGAGCAGGCTCGGCCCGCTCGTCACCGCCGGTCATCGCGACTACGTGGTATCATGGATCGAGAAGGGAATCGCCGAGGGCGCGGAGCTCGTCCTGGACGGCCGCGGGAAGACGGTCCCCGGCCACGAGGGCGGCTTCTACCTCGGCGCGACCCTCTTCGACCGGGTCGCGCCCGGCATGAGCGTCGGGGACCAGGAGATATTCGGCCCGGTCGCCTGCGTCAAGCGCGTCAAGGACTTCGAGGAGGGCCTGGCGGTCATGAACGCCAACGAGTTCGCCAACGGCTCGGTCATCTATACCCAGAGCGGCTACTACGCCAGGGAGTTCGCCAGGCGCACGCACGGCGGCATGGTCGGCGTCAACGTAGGCATCCCGGTGCCGCTCGGCATATTCGGCTTCACCGGCCACAAGAACTCGTTCTTCGGCGACCTGCACGCGATGGGCGCGGACGGGGTCCGCTTCTTCACCGAGCTCAAGAGCGTCACGACCCATTGGTTCTCCGCCGAGGAGGCCAGGGACGCGGAAGTGAGGAACAGCTGGGACGGCATGATAACGATGCCCAAGTAGGCGATACTTCGCCCGGGAGGCCTCGGCCCCTCGGGCGTACCATTATAAGGAGAGCGCGATGCGAAAAATCATCGGAGAAGGCAATCGGGTCAATTACGGGTGCATCGACGAGCCCGTCGAATGGAACGTCTCGGATTTCAAGCTCCTCGACTTCTTCGACAGGGAGGTCACGGGGCTCCGCAAGAAGCTGGCCTACCACAAGTTCAACTTCATGGGCATTAACTCGGGCGACTACGCCATCGGCTTCGCCGTCGTCGACCTCGGCTTCCTCTACGACGTCTTCGCCTACCTGTACCACCGCGCTGACGGCCTCGCCTACTCGCTCGACGTCAAGCTGCCGAAATCCACGAAGGCGATAGCGTTCCCCGACGACCCGGACAACCACCGCATCTCCGTCTCCGCGCCCAAGTGCCGAGTCGATATCGTCAAGGACCAGGCCGCCCGGACCCTCGCCGTGGACTGCGATTTCGAGGGCAAGCTCGCGTTCTCCGGCACCTTCCCCTACGGGATCGGCCCAGACGGCCCCCTCCGCGTGCTCAACCCGTCCTTCCCGACGAGGTGGACCTTCACCGAGAAGTACGCGCCGCTGGTCCCGACGCGATTCGAGCTCAGGCGCGACGGGAGGCCCGTGCCGACCGAGGCGGGCAAGACCGCCGCGGCCTACGACTGGACCGGCGGCTACCTCAGGCGCGAGACCAACTGGTACTGGACGAGCATCGCGGGCATCCTGCCGGGAGGCGAGACGGTCGGGGCCAACTTCGCGGCCTTCGTCAACGAGACCTACTACCCGGAGAACGCCTTCTGGGCGGGCGGCAAGCGCACGAGGGTCCCGAGGGTCATCTACGACTTCGACCCCGCCGACCCGTACTCGGAATGGCGCGTCTTCGACGAGGACGGCCTCGTCGACCTGCGATTCCGCCCGTACGGGGAGCGCGCCGACCGGGTCAACCTGATGCCGCTGACCAAGTACGTCTTCAGGCAGTTCGTCGGGACCTTCTCCGGCCGCCTGCGGGATAGAGCAGGGAACGAGACCGCGTTCGAGTCCCTTCCCGGCTTCTGCGAGACCCACCGCTCGGTATGGTAAGCGGCCGCCCCGGCGCGCGGACCTGCCGCGCGCCGGGCCCTCCTACATCAGGTTCTCAGGGTTGAGCCCCTCGAGCTCCGGCACCACGAAGAGGCCGTCCTTGCGCACGAGGCGGCCGTCCAGGTATATCTCGCCGCCGCCGAACTCGGGCGTCTGGATGAGGACGAGGTCCCAGTGGACCGCGGAGCGGTTGCCGTTGAAGCAGTCGTCGTAGCTGTTGCCCGGAGTGAAGTGTATGGAGCCCGAGATCTTCTCGTCGAACAGGGTCTCCTTCATGGCGCGGGTTATGTACGGGTTGACGCCGAACGCGAATTCGCCCACGTAGCGGGCGCCTTCGTCGGTGTCGAGGACCCGGTTGATGCGGTCGGTATCGTTGCTCGTCGCCTTGACTATCTTGCCGCCCTCGAACTCGAATCGTATGCCCTCGTAGGTGAAGCCCTCGTGCTCGCTCGGCGTATTGTAGCTGATGACGCCGTTGACAGAGTCGCGGACCGGGGCGGTGTAGACCTCGCCGTCGGGTATGTTCATGGTGCCGTCGCACTTGACCGGCGGCAGGCCCTTTATCGAGAACGACAGGTCGGTGCCCGGGCCGACGATGCGCACCTTGTCGGTCTTGGCGAGGTACTCAACCAGCGGGTCCATGGCCTTGGACATGCGCGCGTAGTCCATCGTGCACACGTCGAAGAAGAAGTCCTCGAAGGCCTCCTCGCTCATCGCGGCCATCTGGGCCATGGCTGGGCTGGGGAAGCGGAGCACCACCCAGCGCGTCCCCGGGAGGCGCGTCTCGATGTGCACCTTCTTCCAGATATTCTTGTTATAGAGGTCCAGCTCGCGGCCCGAGAGGTCCGACCACGAGGAGAGGTTGCGCCAGGCGTTGAAGCCTATGAAGCAGTCCATCTCCTTCATCCTCTCCTGCTCGAATTTAGCCTGGAGCTCCACCTGCTCGGCGGGAGCGTCCTTTAGGAGGGCCCGGTCGAGCGTCTTGTCGCGCAGCGATACGAAGGCCCGGCCTCCGGCCGCGTGGATGGCCTTTACGAGGGCCTTGTCGAAGCCCGGCTCCAGGCCGGTGTCCTGGACGAGCACGTTGTCGCCCGGCTTCACGGCGACGGAGTAGTCGACGAGTATCTTGGCGAGCTTCTCGAGGCGGGGGTCTATCATGGCGTCTCCTTGGGTTCTTGCGGTATAGCGGGCGCCAGTATACCACGGCGGCCCGGAGCCCGGGAAAGCGCGTCGTATGTTTCTGCGGCGAGCTACGCGCGCGTAGGCCCCGAGGCGCGAGCGGCCGGGGCGGCCTCGGGCCAGGTCCTCTTCCGGAGGTGGCCCGTAGGCGCTTCGTGCAGCTTAAAAAAACATGGCGACGGCGTAAGGCGCCAGCGCCAGCAGCGCCAGGAGCCTCAGGGGCCACGCCCTCGAATTCGTTCCGTCCCATTCGAAGAGCCAAGAGGCCAAGGCGAACGAGACGATGGCGCCCGCGACTAGCGCGGCGAGCGAGATAGCGGCTCCCTCCCCGCCCGCGAAGGCGTTCATCGCATGCTTCGCGGGCAGTAGCGAGGCGACGGCCTCGAGGGCCGGGGGAAGGACCCCGGATGGCATCATCAGCCCGCCCAGCATTATCGACGGTATATAGACGACCTGGGCGATGAGGTTGACGGCCCGGCTCGACGGCGAGACGACGGCGATGAGGGCGCCGAGGCCGGCGTACGCCGCGGTCATGGCTAGCCACACGAGGACGAAGAGCGCGACACTCGCGGGCACGGCCGAACCCAGGGCCGCCACTGAAACGCCGGCGACTATCAGGGTCACCAGGGCCATATGCCCGATACTGGCGACGACCGGGGCCGCGAGCGTCGACCAGGAGGGAACGCCGCTGATGCGATAGCTGCGGAGCACGCCCGACTCCCGCGCCGTCACGAGGCCCGCGGGCATGGACAGGAGGTACGAGCACATGACCGAGAAAATCGCCATGGCCGGAATGACCCTGTCCTTGAAGCTCGGGTCCAGCCTCGTCATGATCGCTCCGACGAGCGTGAAGAACAGGAGCGGGAATAGGTAGTTCATCAAGAGCTGGCTCTTGTCCCTCAGGCCCGCCTTGAATTCGTATAATACGTGATGGGCTAACGTGTTCATGACGCCTTCCTCCTCACTATCTCGAGGAAACGCTCCTCGAGGCTGGGACGCTCGACGCGCAGGTCGACGATATCGTCGCCTGAATCCTGTAGCCATGCGAGCAGGGCCGACAGCGTGGCAGCGGGCTTGCTCGAGCGATATCGGCAATAACCCTCCTCGGAGGGCAACCGCTCCGAATGCGGGAAGTCGGGCTCGACGCGTAGCAGGCCGCCTCTCGCGGTCGATATCGATATGCGCGTCCTGCCCTCGCCCTGCGAGGTGAGCTCCCGGGGGCTACCCTCGGCCGCCTTGCGGCCCTCGACCACGACTAGCGCGCGATCGGCCAGCTTCTCGGCCTCGGCCATATCGTGGGTCGCCAGCAGTATCGACGTCCCGCCGGCGCGCAGCTCGGCCACGATGGCGTGGAGCTCGTCTCTCGTCTCGACGTCGAGCCCCGCTGTCGGCTCGTCGAGGATGACGAGCTCGGGATCGTGCTGGATGGCGAGGGCCAGGGCCAGTCTCCGCTGCTGCCCCGTCGACAGCGAGCTGGCCTGGACGCCCATCCGCCCCCCGAGCCCGAGGCGCTCCGCCGCGGAGTAGTTTGGCGCTATGCCGCGATAGCGGGCGAAGAAACCGAGCGCCTCGCGCACCGTCATCGCGCCCGGCAGGCCCTGGGCCTGGAGCTGAACGCCGACGCGGCGCATGAGACGGCGCGAATCGCGGACCGGGTCGAGCCCGAGTACCGAGATGTTACCGGAGTCTGCGCGACGCAGGCCCTCGATGCATTCGAGAGTACTGGTCTTACCGGCCCCGTTAGGCCCGAGGAGAGCGAATATCTCGCCTCTCCCCATGCTGAAATCCATGCGATCCACCGCGATCGCATTACCGTAGCGCTTCGTAAAGCCGCGTACGTTGACGACATGGTCCGTCATTGTTCCTTCTCCTTGCCTAGCTCGTAGAGATAGAATGCCGCCCCCGCCTCTTCGAGGCGGCGGGTAATTTCTTTTTCGTCGATCTTCAGGGCACCGCTCGCTACGAGCCCGGCCAGGCCGTGCGTGAATATCCAGGTATGCATGATGAAATCTCCGCGGCCCTCGAGCGAGGGTATCGAGCCGAGCGCGCTCGTCACGTCCGGAATCCCGGCTATGCTACCCGGCGCGTCCTCCTCGCTTGCGGCCCGGAGCACGTCGGGAGCCATATCCTCGTGGCAGGAGAAGATGAACTGGAAGAGCCCGGGCTCTTCCCGGGCGAAGACGACGTAGCCTATGGCCAGATCGAGGGCCTCGTTGTCGGTGCGGCGCTTATGCTGGGAGGCTTCGAGCAGGGAGGAGGCGCGGACGAAGGCGGCCGTCTTCAGCTCGTTCATAGAGCCTATGCCCGTGTATATAGGCATTGTCGAGGCTCCAAGGCGAGAGGCGATGCCGCGCGCAGAGACCGCCGCCCACCCGCCCTCCCGAATCAGGTCGAGGGCCGCCGCCACGATCGTTTCGCTAGTGATACTATTTCGAGTCGTCATGATACCTTCTATAACATATGTTATATAACAATTGTTATAGAGTCAAGAAATGTAGTGTACTATTCAGCTCGAGCAGAAAACCATCGGCTCCGACGCGGCGATACCGACCTCCGACGCGCCGTGCCGCCCGGGCGACCGTCGCGACATGGCCGTCTTGTTAGTACTCGCGGCGGCCGCGATATGCGCGTGCCGACCGCCAGCGGCTGAACCGCGCGGCGCGGGCCGCGAGGCGGCCGCGTATTACCGCCTAGCCCGGTGCGGGAGCACCTCGGCGGCCGTGCGGCCGGCCTCGTCCTAGAGCGATTCTCCGGGACGGGTGTTCAACAGGTCCTTGAGCATTGGAGAATACTCGCTCTCCCCCAACCCCCTGAAGCTCGAGGCGAGCGGGTCGAAAACCGGCTCGGCTACAGGCGGCTCGCCAGCTGAGAAGGTCCCGCCGTAGATATACGACACGAACGAAGTGCCCCATGACTTGCTCTCGGCCTTAGAGGCCCATGCGTGGAACGACCAGGTAGTCCTTATAGTCGCCGCGGTAGTACTAGAGCTTGTCCAATAGTCCGTGGAAGTAAGCTTGCGGCAATAAGAGGTAGGGATCTTGGTCCAGGTGTCGGCCTTCATATCCGCCGGCCCAAGGACGAGGAGGTGCTTCGCGTTATCGGCGAGATCCCATCCGTACTCCTTCTCGATGGACTTTACGTTGAAGAGCGTCAGGGCGACGATCCTGGAAGCCGACGCCGCGCCGGCAGGCTTGACGTAGATGTAGGCCTTGTCCGTGCTGATGGCTACCTCGTAGCTTATCGCGTCCTCGCAGACATAGGGCGCCCTGGGCGCGTATTCGGCCGATGCCTTGAGGCTTAGG
>Ga0180008_1000137_pt1 | contig 74930 bp, 147 predicted proteins | sample MM_PW_MetaG_FD_121121 | JGI IMG/M metagenome (GOLD analysis project Ga0180008, IMG submission 121121) | Groundwater microbial communities from the Aspo Hard Rock Laboratory (HRL) deep subsurface site, Sweden - MM_PW_MetaG | ecosystem: Environmental > Aquatic > Deep subsurface > Groundwater... | reverse complement strand
CGGATAAGCTGATATGCTTCCCATCCTCATCCTTGCTGTATATGATGCTACCATCCGACCTTTCAACCAACTGGTAGTTGCCAGTGACAGCAAGCTCTTCCATTATCTTCCTTGCTGATACTTGTGATTGCTCGACAGAGATTATCTCTTCAATCTTGGCACCTCCTTTCTTGACTTGCTGTTCTTCATGCTTGCACCTCCTTTGCAAAACATTTTGGTATTATTCCCGTCTTCCAAAAAGGCTAGGGTCAAATGTCTCCAACTCTTTGCCTTTTATCCTCTTCCAGAATTCCTCAGGTGCTATCTCCTTGATGTACTTATCATCATGCTCATAGCAACGGGTGTCAATCCGAATGAGCGTTTTGTCTTCAGTTGCTTGGATTAGTGGAGTTCTCATCTCCTTATCTTCTTTAATGCTCCTTCCTCCTCAAGCTCATGGAGCAAAGGCAGTAGCAGCTTATTAGGCAAACCTGTGAATACGCAAAGGGTCTCTAGGTCGGTTGTGCCAACCTCTTTCGTCCAGCTTATAATCAGCTGCTTTGAGAAGTGTTTCCCCCCCATTTCCTCACTGAACATTAAATTCCTTCTGTCCCTCAATTGCTGCTAACTTGGCTTCTACATGACGTAGCCGTTTTTGAACGGCTTGCAATAAGAGATATGGTGTGTGATTCTTTTTGGGCATTGCCATCAAATTCTCAAGGCGATTATCGTCTCTTTTGCCGTTTATATGGTGGATAATCCATCCTTTAGGAAGATGTCCATGACTTTGCTCCCAGACTAGAATGTGCTCACGTTTTCTTTTACCCTCAACACGAACTAGTATATAGCCTTGGTTGTCTTTAATTCTATCCTCTCGCAAATTTGCTGGTTGCCACCTGCCTGTTTTATAGGCGAGCTGTCTAGCTTCAGACCTGTCCCTAAGTTGGATACCCAATTTACGTAAGCGACATACAATTGTTGCATGACTAGTTCCAAACCTTTCAGCAATTTCCTTAGCTGATTTTTTACCGAGTGTATACATTTCAGCTATAGAATTGGAGTTAAGGTCGGGGTGGAATTTAGCGCACCCAGATAGTTTAATGCGACCCTTTATAACACCAATTTTATAGGTCTCAGCAGCAGTTCGCATAACACCAAGGTCGTGAAGCCGACGTTGAACGCTGGTTCTAGAAATGCCTAATTTTTCTGCAATAAGATTACTAGGCAATTGTTCTTCAAGGTAGAGCTTTTTAATCTCATTTAAAGGATATAGTGTTTTTTTCATTGAACTTGCTATATTATAAACTTGCTTATAAAATTTAGCAAATGGCTGCTTTGCAAAGTGCTTGCCTCCATGTTCTAATAAACTATCTAACATTCGCTCTAGCTATCCTAGCCATTTCCTCAGGCGGATATGCTTGCTCCCCAATGAAGGCGAGTGCTTGCCCCACTGACCATCTTGGAGTAGGCTCAGACCTTAATGCAAGCCTGCCTGTGATAGTTCCGAGAATTGGCTTGCAATTATATTTAGTTAAATCATTGATACATCTAGCCATTTATTTCTCCTTTAACATCCATTCTTCTTTAACTGCTCTTTCGGCAAATGAATTAACAATAGTTTCTCAACTTCTAGACATTTCTCAGCGATATCAAGCAATTCCTCTTTTTCCTTCTCTTCGCCTTCCTGGCCAGCAATCTCAGCACATCTTATTATTTTGAGAGTCACGGGCTGGTGCTCATCAAGCACCATTCTTGCTACAAACTTTCTCATTCAATTACCTCCTTTCAATTTCTAACTTTGCTCCACATCCAAGCCTATTCTCCTAGCTCTCTGGCCTTTTGAGTAACAGCGGTGCTGCTTTCGGGTTAGTTATCTTGATATACTCATTTCTTGCTTCGTCGTTAGGCAGCCACCTTAACAGCCTCAGAGCCTGCGACCTTTCAGTTAAAACTCTTACCTGATTCATGTGCAAGACCTTCGTGGCCTGGTTTAATATCTTGAAGGCCATGCTAACTTTGCCAGGGTCTACCTCGGTGTCCTTGAAATAATCATCTATGCTGCCTAGTCCAGTGTCTGCTATTTCTATAATTCTATTCTTGAGCTTTTCTTCTATTTCCATGTTCCCTCCTTATTAAATATTTCGCCTTGCCAAGTTGTGCCTCGCTCCGCCACGCTGGGCTCCGCCACGCCTAGCCCCGCCCTGCCTTGCTGCGATTCTCCTATGTTTATCATTCGGTCTTAAATTCCTTCACCATAAATCTGCCAAACCTAGGACGATAAGTGCCCAACGCTATCTCAATACCGCCACGGTCAAACCAGTTATGCAATCTGTTATCATCAATCAATTTATTATCAAACAGCGTAATCTGGAATGATAGCTCCCAGGGCAATCGTAATACTGGTCTCAGCCTGATGTTTTGCTTGATACTCAGGCTACCCGACTTGACTCTTGGGGCATACTGGGAGACATAGAAGGTCTCGCCAAATTCCTTAAAAACTACTTGTTTATTGTCTTGTGTAAAAGGAATCATATCTGGAGAAACAGTAAGATGCCCCTGCCCCATCCTGATGTATTCTTTCCCTTTTTTGCCTTCAAATGCCTTAGCGCACCCCGCCGGGTTCTCGCTAAGCAAGAAAGCATAAATATTCTCTGATGGTAGCACAACTTGGTTATTTTCAACCATATACAACTTTTGCTCTGGTATTCCTGGGTCTGGTCCCTGTCCAACAAACTTGTCGAACATAATGTCTGCTAGCCCGCTTAGAGTAATGTTGATTTTAGCCACTTTCATTTTGCCTGGTTCCATTTTTATCCTCCTTTTTTATTTTATGCCTTGCTCAGCTATGCTACGCCTCGCCATACTTCGCCTTGCCACACCTCGTACATTGTCACTTATCTATTTTTAACCTTGCTCCACACCTCACACAGGTTTTCCCCTTCCAAATGTGTTGTGGTTCAGGTAAAGGATTTGGGCATCCTGTGTTGTAATTGGTAGCGCATGCCATATTGGCATGCCATCTGCCTCCTTCAAATTTGCCACAATCATGTGAATTCCAGCATGAGCGGCAGGGGCAATATTTGTCTATTGCATAAGTTGACCTGCCCTTGTACTCACTGGAGCTTTTGGTACGGTCTCTAACCTTCATTTCTTCCCCTCACATTTAGGACATACCCTTGGCAAGATTCTTTCTCCCCTTGCTATGCTGAGCCATATTCGTTTCCTTGACAATCTGCTTGTGCCGCCTTATGGCTTTTATGCAAAGCGGTTGATAATACTGGCTTCTGGTTTTTAGCTGATTGTAGTTCATGCTTCTTCTTCCTGACGACTGGCCTTGTATTTCTTATACTCATCCCATTGTTGCCAGTAAGTTCTATCGCTATCGTAAACCCATGAGTCACTTTCGACAACTTCGTGCCCAGGCTCAGGTGGCTCGAACTCCTCATCTAGGGTATCCTTCAAGCTAAATCCATCAGCCACACCTTCTAGGTCAAGCCCAGAAAATATCTCCTCCAATGGCTCCCTGAGCTTGCTCTCAATCAGATTCCTTGCCCTTTCTCTTATCTTCCTGTTTTCCTCTTCCACAAGCTTTGGCTTCTCGCTATCGTAATATGGCCTCATTGCTCCTTCAATAATCTTGCCAAGTTCACCAGGGTGTATAGCCTCAAGAGCATCTAACTCAACTACTTCCTCTCCGTGTTTTGGAGCCTTTGGTAGCTTGTATTTATCAATCTGTTCCTCATTCAAGGCAAGCCTAGTTAATTTAATATCTAAGTCCTCTTGCTGACTGAAGAACTCTAGCTTTCTGGCGACTGCTGGAATCATACTCATCCCATACCTGTCGAAATCGCTGATGTACCAGATTCTTACCTTCTTACCAGCTCTAGCCGCCTTGAGTGCTCGTTCATAGCTCATTCTCACCTTTTCAACTGATGCCTGACCAACAAGTGACTGATAACAAGCTTTATATTTCTTACAGGCTGGTTCGATAACAAACCCCATTGAGCCTTTTTCGCACCAGATTTCACAATGGAATGTCTGATAGTATTCTGTGTAGTATCTTGGAGCTTGCTTCAGCAAACCAGCTATGAGGTCTTCTACTATGTTTTCTAACCTAGTGTTAAGTTCCTCCTGAACATTGACCTCTCCACTGTTGGATAGCCCAGATTCCACAGCATAAAGGTTGTAGTCGCTGGGTTCTGGGTGCTTCAAATCGACTAAACCTTTCCAATCTCCAATACCTAGATATCTGGCAATCTGGGCACAATGCAGCAAGTAGCTCCAGTCTTTGACTGGGTCAGTAGCATAATAGCTGCCATCCAATTTTTTAATCCGACTAGACATGACCCAATAGTGAAATCCTCTCAGGTGCAGAGGCTTTTTCCTAGTTGCCATCATTCTATCCCACAACGGCGCAATCCAATTAGCATCATCATAGTCCTTCTTTGTACCACAGAAAAACGGGTCTATCGAGAGCACATGTGCTTCAGTTGTGCTCAGCCCTCTTTCTTTGGATTGTCTTAACAGTTCTTCTTTCTGGGTCACTCAATTACCTCCAGTTTTCTAAGCACTCCCTGAACCTCATCTAGCTTCTGCTTGCACACCGTTAGCCGCTGTCTTTCCTCCGCCAAAAGACTAAGGTAGCCAGCTTCTTTGACGATAGTGAGGATTTTCTTTGATAGGCGCTCAGAATCGAAAGCCCACATTTGCCCTGTCTTGGCATCCTCTACAGAAGTACCAATTGTTATCATTTCCTCTTGCAAGACTTGGTCTATCTTCTCTCTAAGTTCCTTCTCGTTCATTCAATTACCTCCCTTTTCTTAATGTTCGATTATTCCAATATTGTTAGCCAAAGTCCATTTGCCCCATTTTCTTACATACACGAATCGGTGATAGAGGCTTCCAATAACTGGTATCCATTGCCAGTAATGTCTCCAATTATCCCTAACTCTAATAAGTTCAGGGGGAACTTGACTTATCTGTATTTTTTTAAATCTCGGTCGTAGGGTAAGTTCCTCTTTCATTCACTTACCTCCTCAAACTGCTTATGGATTTCTTTTTCGACATATTCTCTAGCTTCGTCCAAGAAAGTAAAATTTCCAAAGTAAAATGATTCATCATTATTAAACCATCCTTTAACCTCGAAGGTCTCATCTGGGGATACAGTAATTGTGATATTTTCAAGTTTGGATATTCGAACTGAGGCAGTTTTCTTAGTATTCCATATCATTTTGTCTTTCATTCAATTATCTCCTTCCTTTTACTTTCTGCCTTCTTCCCACATATTCATCCTGCTGTTCCTGCCACTTCTCAGGGGTTACATAGGATGTCTTGGTTTTATCGTTGACGCACTCGAAATCAAATAGCTGGCAGATTCCGTCTCGATGATGATAACAAGTTTTGCACTCTTTCACTTGCTTTACCATTATGTAACTATTATATCACACTATCCACTGCTTGTCAAATCAGGCCTCTAGGTTTTACTTTTCTTATGTTCTTCCAGAGAATAGCAACCAGCAAACGCTTTCCACATATTAGTTTCCAATTCTGTTGGAAACTCCCCAACTGCATATTCCCCCCAGTAGTCCAGAAGTGCCCTACTTTCTAGACAGTTTAGCATGTGCCACATAAAGTTTGCCTCTTCCTCAGTCTCAAGTGTGATTGTGATGGGAATGAACTCAGCTTTTACTTTTTCTTGGCTAACCTTCATTTGTCACCTCCTTCTATATCATGCTCAAAATACTCACAACTTTGGCAAGCCTCAGACGCCCACCTTGCCGACTTGAGGACAACAGATAAACTTATCCCGTATCTGCCGTCGTGTGGATAGCCCCTAGATAGGCACTTGCCCTTGGAGCAGTAAACCTTTGCCTTGCCATCTGAATTGTAGGTCTTGCAGTGGCAGCAGTTTCTGGTCGACCGCTCACTGAAGGGCCAGGGCTTGGTTGGCTTCACTTCAATGCCTTGGATTGTTTCCATTTTTTAACCTCCTTTCAATAGCTTAAATTCAATAGGCCATACCCAAGGATTTGCGTCCCTGCCATAGCCTCGCTTCTTATTTTTAATATCCCAATATATAAGGAACTCTTCTATTGAGTTAAAACCTTCTGCTCTTGCATCTGCCTCACTTATACCTAGTAGCAACTCAGCACGAAGATTAGTAATATCTAGGTTTATTCGGGAGTCTTTGCGGAACATATGAATTGAAGGACGCCATTTAACCCAATAAGCAGTATCAGGACTATCTAAGTAATCAGCCTTATATCTTAATTGAGTAGTTTCCTTGCAGAACGGAGGTTGGATTGTGGCTTGCTTCCAAGTCTCCCTTACCCAAAGTCTGTCTCCTATACTATAGGAGCATTTAATATGATAGGTCAATCCAGATTTGTATCCCTCCTGAACCTTAGGAGAGAAATCAGCACATCCCTCTACAAATCCTTTATAAATCCAGTTGTCGGGATTCCTGTTTATCCCATCTAGACCTCTAGTCCTGCGGGTTTGAGTTTTGGTGCCATCAAGAACCTTCGGCACTAATTCACTTGACATTATAATTGGGTGCTCTTTCATTCCAGTCTCACCTCCTCTCAATGTATTTTCCCATTCTGGTTTATCATTTTCCCATTAAGGTGGTCAATTTCATGCTGCAATACAGCACCAAACAAGCCCCGTGACTTGTATGTGACAGGCTCCTCATTCAGGTCAATGCCTCTAACTTTCACGATTTTGTACCGTTTGATTTCATACAGCGATTCTCCGTGGTTTATGCTCAAGCAACCTTCAATATTTGGATACGATTGCTCGGAGGTTTTGATTATTTCTGGATTTATAATGACCAGACTTTCGCTGTTTTGCCTCACAGCTATAATCCTGTGCAATTCTCCAACCTGCACTGCAGCAATGCCAACGCGATTCGTAAGTTCAAACCAACACAGCAGCTCCTTGGCTAAATCTCTTACAGCCGAATCCACCTGAGTTACTGGTTGCGAGACTTGGCTCAGGATTGGGTTTGGAAATTGCAGTATCACTTTAGCCATTTTCTACTTCTTTGGTGGTTAGTTCTCTCGTTGGTCCGCATCCTTAGCTCTATCCTTACAAAGTATAGCCATCTTTTCATGGTACTCAGCACTTTTCCTGTCTTTCTTGGCATTGCGCAGGTGATAGCCTGCGTTCCACGAGTAGCTCTTCAGCTTGTCAGCCTTGATGTATTCCGCTCTGGTTATCTGTTCTTTCTCTAATTTCTCTTTCACTTCAGCACACTTCATGATTGCTCCCAGCTCAGTATCAAAAAGCATCTCATCCTCTATCCTGTAGCAACCAGCAAAGTACTCGTATTCAGTTCCTGCTATTGTGATTTCCGAGGATATCCTGGTTATAGTGGCAGGCTCTGGTTCAGCCAGATACTCATATTCCGTAATCATTCCAGAAGGCTCCTCGCCGAGTACATGCCCACAATAATCACAAGGTAAGACGACTTCGTCTCCATTCCCTAGGGTCAAAGTGACTTTCTTGTCTCCGAAACATATAGGGCAAGGTTTTCTAACCTCCCTAGTTCCACATCTCGCCCACCAAACCTCATCGCCAACTTTGTATTGTTTCATTTCTTACCTCCCTTACTTTTTATATCAACTCCAATAGCTAACCTGAGCAGTCACCCTGGCATCCTGATGCTCTTGTGTTAGCTTCTGGGCAATCCCCCTTGCGTTTTCTCCCACTTTTGCAAGCCCAACTCCGTGATTTTTCCCACAGCATAGGCAACGACAAACGCTACCTTTTGCCTGATAGCACCTGAAATTGCAAGTCCTCGTCCTGCCACTTCCTATTTTTTCAGTGATTATGACCATTCGATTACCCTCCTCCCTTTTTCTCTTTGTGTTGCTGTCTAAATGCAGTTCCCAACATTGCATAAGTAAGCAACAACTTATGAGCATCAGCTGGCTCAGGCAAAACTGATTCCTCTCCCCAACACTTTACCTTGGTCTCGCAATTATTACATTCAGTAACTCCTAGCTCCTTCCAAATAGGACATTTCCTTATATCTACCCAATTAGGCATAGCCATCCTCCTTCCTATTTTCTCACGAACTATTGTAACCATTCAACAACCTTCGTACTTTTATATCACTTGTCATTATTCCATCACAAAGGTGAGCATCGGGGCATCCAGCCCTTTCCCATCTCGCTCCTTGGTTTCCTCTAAAGAATGTTGCTACTCTCAAGGCACCACAAATGGTGCAAATCTCGCTACCCGACAGATTGATAAGGTTGCTAGGGTGGAGTTGGTGCATTTCCGCTTCTGACAAGAATCTTGCTTTATGTCGTTTCATTTCCTGTCTCCTTCCTCTTGATATAAATAATATATCACAAACAAGAGAGTTTGTCAAGCCTTTTTGCCCTTTGCCTTGGGTTTTTCCTGAGAAAATTCATGTTTTGTGACCTGGGAAAAAGTCAGGCGCTTGCTGCAGGCCTTCGGGTCTCTGGGGCAAGTCCTCACGACAATGCCTGTTCCCTCTACCAGCTCATCCTTGCTGAACTCAGGCTCACTACAGTAATTGAAAACGTTGTTCAAGCATCTCCAGTGCATTTTTAACCTCCTTTTACTTTTACTCATTCATTATTTGTGCAAGCTTAGTGGACCCTAGTCACTACATTAGGTTAAGACTCTTGCATTAGCCAGCCTCTTGGCCTCATGCACCATTCTCCTTGTCCACCCAGAACGCCCTGCTAGGACTTGTGCCTCCTCCAGCATGTAGACAATGGCACCCTTTGGTGCCCTGCCCCTGTAGGTCCAGTCCTGGAGGAACCAGACCTCACCGCCAAGGTATGTTGTCCTGAAAGCCTTGTCTCTCTTTGCCATCCAGTTTTTTAGTTTTCCAGTTTTTGTAGATTTTTAGCTTTTTAGTTTCCATAGCTTTTTAGTTTCATAAAAATACCAATTTTCCTTTGTATTGAGTATAAATAATAATAATAATACTACATAAGCTATATATATAGATTTTATAGCTTTATTATTATTATATACTGTTGTATCTAGGCAAAAACCAGAAAAAATCACAATCTAAAAAACTATTAAAACTAAACATCATTTGTCTCTAAGTGCATCCCAATATTGAGTAGTTAAGGCATTTGTAGAATTAAAGTCTAGGTTCAGTTGATAGATGAACCGATTATGGGCTTCGTTGTCGGACACTATAACCTTCTCCTCCACCAACTCCTTGAGGGCCAGCCTTATATCAATTTCAGACAGCCCCTTCTGGGTTCTCTTGCTTATTTTCTCCACTGTCAGTGAGCTTGTATCATTAAATAGCAGGAAGATTGACTTGGCATCGCCGCTCGGCAATCTTGGTGGCTCTTCCAGCATAATGAGCTTGGCCCAAGTTTGCTCCTTATCTTCTATTAACCTAACAGCAAAAGGATGGTTAACCCTCAGCATATCCCTGCGCCCATGGGGCTTTATCGTGAACTCGTCTGTGCTTGTGGAAAAGATGGAAATATCCGTGTCGCACCCAGCCACCAGTTGCGTGCTGCCCAACGATAGGTGGGTAACATCCATGTCGTAAATCCTGGCTTCTTTCTTCAAAGTCATGTGGTGGACAATGATTACCGTGGCGCCAGTATCCCTTATCTGATTCCAAAGAGCAGAAATACTAGACCCTTCTTTTGTTTTATCAATGTCCTTGCTGCCAGTAATCTTCACCAGGCTATCAATAATGACCAACGGGTTATCCAGTGCCTTAACCAAGCTGATGAGAAGATTCCTGTTTGTGCTGTTAGTTAGCAGGAATCCTTCGTTAGTATGAGCGTCAATCGCTAAATCGCTAATGTTTCTTCCAATCCCCCTGGCAAGCCTATCTATCCTCCGCTTGAAGGTGTTTGATGGGGTGTCCTCATCATATATAACCACACTTCGTTGCTTGACCTCAAATTCATTGAGGAACTTGATTCCACTAGCAACACAGACCGCCAATTGTTCTGTAAACCACGACTTGCCTGAGTGTGGCTTGCCCAAAACCAGAATCGATTGCAGTTCTGGGATTAGCCCATCCACTAGCCAAGTGAGCTGACTAACATTCCAAAAACTCATAAGCACCTTATTATCAGTAGCGGGACAATGTGATTTTTGGGGATTAAACCGTCAACTAACCAGTCCAATTATTCTGGCATCTCCTGTCTTAATTTCCCATACCATTCTAGGTGCTTTATTTTGAAATAATAATGCCCACCCGCAGTAGACTTTTGCCAGAACATAGACCAAAACAGAAAATTTTGATGCAAGGCAGCAATAACATCTTCGTTGCCACTCCACCCACCAGTATGATATTCAAAGTGGATAACTTTCTTCCCCGTAATATGAATCTGGCGGTCAGCCCAATTGGTGTTTTCCCTCACTAAATCCAGAAGTCCATCTACGCCTTGCTTGAGAATATCCCATTTCTTTATTGCTTCTAGTGAGGCTTCATCTGGATAACAGTTTATGTCTAACATTTCGGTCCCTCCTGTTTTCCTTCCAGCATATGCCATTTCGTATACCAGCAGTCTGCATGACAGTAACCCCAGTATTCGATGCAATCTGCAACTTCCTGCCAAGGCCAGATTATTTCGCAGCAGGATTCGCATCGCCTAAACCACGCTTTAAGAAACCATAATCTATTCATAACAGTATCTCCTTCAGTTGGTTGAAGTTCCTTTTTCAAACTTAAATGAAAAGAAACCTAAGTTCGAGAACTCAAGTTTCCTTATTCTTTGCCTTCTGGTTTTAAGTAACTATAAAGAGACAATTCCCAAATAGGTTTTGGATAACTGTATATTGGAATCCAATCTTCAGTAAGCCCATACCAATTACCTAACTTGGTCATTTTTTTATCATATTTATGTTCTAGGCTTACTAAGCTTTCTTGTATTTTTTCTTGTTTGTCAAGATATTCTTTATTTAGTTCATTTAGTTCGCTCACATACTGCTCTCTTATTTCATCATCAAGAATAACTTCACTTGAAACCTTACCTGCATGATGCCTTCTTAAGTGGCAACGATTACATAGCAGCATAATGTTGCTCGGGTCATCATTGTCATGATTGCCATCCAGATGGTGATGGCATATTCTGTCCACTTCTTCTCTGCAATCAAAACAAATACCTCTCATTTACTTTTCTTCAGAAGATTCATCATAGTGTTCTTCAGGCATTGGAATATATTTAATTATGTGATTAGCTGCGTAAGGGAGGTCATCACCTTCTTTTAAATGATGCGCTGCAATGAACTCAGGAGGGAATGTTATAGCCAGAGAACCACCCAACCGTATTATTCTTCTAGTTCCACCATAGGCGGTTGGTTTCTTAGTTTTCTTTGGTCTTCCCTTCTTCTTTCCCATTGTTATATGTGCTAATATGCAAATATAACATAAACTAAAGTCTTTGTCAAATCAGCCCTGCCGCTTCCTCTCCCTAAACTCCTCGAACTTCTGCCTTATCGTCTCTAGGTAACTGCCGTTGGTGAGGGAGCTGCTGAAGACAGGGTAGTTGGTCACAACATTGTCCCAGAGTTCATCGCAGTCCCTCTTGGTTGGGCAGTAGTCGCAGTCATTCTCGGCTTCCTTGCACGGGAAGAAGTGCTCGGAGGCACAACTGTCGGCAAGCTCTTGGGCTTGCATAAATTCATCGTCTGTTGGACGGTAGTGGTGGAATGCACCTTTCATTCGGTCCTCCTTTAATTGACTCAATGTTCCCTAAATCAAGGTCTCTTGTGAATATCGCCTAGCTGAAATCTCACATTAACTCTCTCCAACTATGCCCACAATTCTTACAATCATATTTTATATACTCCGAACCTGAAAAATGAGCTTCTAATTTCTTTTGCGGTGCATTACATTTGGGACACCTACCAAGTCCGTATCTATGTATAGCATCACTTCTGATATAATCTCCACAAGACTTACACCGATAGCCTACTACAGCCATTACTTCTTTTAGATTATGTCCTTCTTTCTTACAATCTCTCATCTTAATCCTCTGTTATATATAGTTACCCATTTATCTTGATAATATGACTTATTCAATCATTGAACCTTCTTTTTATTACTTTTGTCCCCGTATCTGTTCTGTTTTCCTGTGGTCTATGGCGAATGTATGAGCTTTACCTATTTTGCTATAATTACGATGCAAGTGTTGACATATCTGACACCAATAACCTGATTTCTGATAATAGGGCTTCATTTCTCCTCCTTTATTTCTAAGTTTTCTCTTATACTGGCATTCCCTTATTTATCCAGTCGTAAAATTTATCAGGGTCAGTAAGTATCTTGTTTAGTTTGAGTTTACGCTCTGCATATTCCTTCGCAAGAGCATAAATTTCTTTCTTATCTAGTTCTCTCTTTGGTTTTATTTGTGATTCTGCAAGTTCTAGCTGTTGTTGACTAATAGTTTCAGCAAAGATTCTTTCCATTTTTCTTACTGATTTCGCTTCCCAAAGTTTATACAACATGGTAGTTCCTCTTTCATTGCCAAATCGCTCACAAAGCGAAAGGTGGAATTTACTGTTCTCTTGAAAAAATGTTTTCTCCATACCGTGACATTTGGTACAAAGACACTTCCCGTTTCTCATTATATTTTTACCATATTGGTAGGTTGGTTTAATATGGTGAGATTGCAATTTCTTGTGAGTATGGCAGACTTCACATCTAAATCCTGCTCTTCTCTTGACTAGGTAAGTCCAAACTTCTAATGGTAGTTTTTCATCTCTTCTAAATATCGTTTGGTAATTAGTAGCTCTGGTAACATCAGGTATTACTTCTTTCTTCCAAAATTTCCAGTTCACTTTATATTCTCCTCAAGCATAAGACCTGCAGTAATTAGTTTCTCTGTGGCTTCCCTAACACTAAAGTTATGGCGTCTAGCATAAGCAATTACCAGTATATGAGTTCCTATACCTACCTGAAGCGTAGTTCTCCTTTCACCAAATCTAGGAGTTTTCATATATTGCTGAATTTTGTCTTCTTGTTTCATTTTCTCCTATAATTATACAATGTATAAGAGCTAAAATGCAAATTTGACAAATAATTCCCTTTGTATTATACTACAAATTGAGAGGTAACATGAGATTTTTTAGGAAAAGGAAATACCCAACAACCAGAGAACCTGGCCCCAAGCAAAAATTGGATAGTAAGAAGGTTGAAGCTGAAACTGAGAAAGTAGAACAGCAAATGGAAACAGACAAAGTTCTACATCAGCGAATGATACAACAGCTATCTAGTGATGAAGAAGTTTACAGGAGCATGATTGCTTCTAAATATAAACTAGAATTACCGCCAGCACCTAGACCAGAAGATAAGCAAAAACATGAAATTGATTCCATAATTACCAGGCAAGCCTTAGAAGAAATAAAGAACGACCCTGAATTAACTAAAGAATTTGCACGAAAGCGACTTGAAAGTATAGTAGGTGAAATTCCCGAGGGAAAAGAAGACGAGGAATACCCACAAGGCACTGCCATTGGCCAAGTCTTGGAAGAACTCGATAACTATGAGGAACTAAAATCAAGGTTTGGCGGTAAATCTGGGCCGTTGGGCGGCTTAATCAATGCTGAACTTCTAACCGAACTTGCCAAGCAAGTACCGAATATCTTAGCCCTGCTCCAAGGAAGACAGCCTCCAATTCAGCCAACAACTTATGTAGTCGAAGTTAACGGACAACTGAGGGAAATGGATGCTGTGGGCTACAAGCGTCTCCTTGAGCAAAGAGAATTAAAGAGACTGGAAGCAGGCAAGAAACCAGAAAAAGCTGAGGTAAAACCAGAAGAGGAACCTAAGCTTGAAGAGACTAAACCAGCAGTTGAGGAGCTTGAGGAGCCAAGGCCTGTGCTGGAATTGGACTTGAGCCTCTTGGCTGACTATCTGGATGGTGAGCCGATACCCTTCATTGACTCTCTGATAGAGCTTCAGCAGAACGACAGCCCAGAGGCCATGTTTGCACTGAACTTGATGATTGAGAATGACGCTGATACAATAATCAAGATGCTGCAGCCATTTAAGGCAAATGAGGAATATAGGAGGATAGTCGAGAAGCTGGAGCGGAAACAGGCAGATGAGGAGTGGCTGCAAATAGCTATTGAGTATTATAGGAGCGTTAGTGGCTAGACTAGTAATTCCAATAAAATCAAAAGAACAGCTAAAGTATGTCTGGGAAGCTGAATCACAACTATTAAAAGCTGGAGTAACTTTCGATATAAGTGGTATTGCAGGTGAAGATGAAGCAATATTTACTAGAGAATGGGAATTAGATGAGAGTCTAAAGGGAGCAGAAATTAAAGAATCGGGAGATAAATAATGGAACAAGATTATGAATATGATGAGCCAGAGGTAATATCCAGCAGTGAGCGAATTGACCAACTAGAGCAAGAAATCAAGCGCCTTAGCGGTGGAGGCGGCACTGACCTGGTAAAAATCTTCCAAAATCCAGAAAACATAATCAGCGAGCTGTCGCTGAACGAGAAGCAAGCCAGGAACTTGCGGTCTTTCGTGACTGGAACAGGAACTGGACTAATCCAACGCTATCTATCAGTACATATTGGGGATGTTCCAGCAGCTATAGCAGGAGCAGCAGTGAGTTCATGGATAGCCAAAAAATTTATAAAGAGTATATAATGCCAGAACTTGGTGAAATTAGGAAAGCTTGCGAGATTGGTAAGAAAGGATGGGGGCAATACATTTGGGTTTCTTGTCCTGTATGTAATAAATGTCGTTGGGTTCAATCAGTAAGAGGAGAGCCTAGAAGTTCTATAGTATGTCCTTCCTGTTGCCGACTTCACAAGAAACCACCTAAGAACGCTTATCAAAAAGGAAGTATTCCTTGGAACAAAGGTTTAACGAAGGAATCAGATTCTCGTGTGATGAGTTCATCTCGAACATTATCAGTCGTTTTAACCAATAGTTATACCCCTGAAAAGTTAGAACAGCTGTCTAACACTATGAAAAAATACTGGCTAACTGTATCTCCAGAAAAGAAAGAGGTATGGCTTAGAAATTTTATAGAAGCTGGAAGTATAGCCGCAGCTCAATGGAGACAGAAACATCCAGAGCCAAACAAGGTAGAATTGGAATTGGGTAATTTACTTAATGACATTTATCCTAACAGATATGTTTACTGTGGCAATGGAAATGTGAAGATAGGTAATTTATATCCTGATTTTATCAATATAAACGGAAAAAAGAAAGTAATAGAGATGTTTGGAGACTATTGGCACTCTTGGGAAGTTATAAAAGACCATTGGGAATACAGTGAGATAGGTAAAATGTATATATATAACTCGTATGGGTTTGATTGTCTGGTTATTTGGGAACACGAGCTTAAAGATAAAGACAAAGTTATCCAACGAGTAAAAGCATTTGAGGAGGATAAATGAAAGCAGTAATATGTCCTGTATGCAATGGGGTAGGTCAAGTATCTGCTGGTTTTTACAATCGTGGTGGTGATTGTCCATTTTGGGTATCTTCACGTGTTAATCCAGAGCAATGCAGAAGTTGTGGTGGGAAAGGCTGGGTTGAAGTAGCTGAGGATACCCCAATCTTAAATTTGGAGACCCCCAATTACAATCCTGATTACTATAAAGGGTCAGGATACGAATTTGCAGACAGATGTCCTGTTTGTGGTGGTGATAGAAGTTTGCCTGGTGGGAGTGGTTGCCCAATTGGTAGTCATTATGGGAGTTATTGTGAGGTTAATTAAGCTTGGTTGACCTAGAATTTGGAAACTTTAACAATATTTAAGTAAGTAAATTCTTAGGAGTTTAGAATGTTATCACCAAGTGAAAAACTAGAGCTAACAGAAGCCATAGGTTCGCTAGCCCAAAGGTACAGACTTTCAGGTCATGTGCTGTTGTATCTCGATGAAGGGAAGGTGAAAATTGCAGGTGAAATGTCGCTATCAGCTTTGGCACCAATGATAATGAAAATTGTGACCGAGAGGATGACAAAGCAATGACTTACCCGAAAGACAGGAGTTTTCAGCAATATGTCAACTCTGGAAGCTGGAAGTGCGATAAAAGTCCAACAAAAGCCCATTGGTGGGTTGCTGAGGATTCAGAGCAGGTTTGCAAGTTCTGCGGCGAAGCGAGAAAGGTAAGCAAGGATGGATTAATTACCTTTAGCAGGCCTATCAAATGAAAATTATTCCCGAAGCAAGTTTGGAGACAATCAAAACAGAACTTAGGAGAATGCTCAATGACGGCATTCGTTGTTCTGAGGTAAGAGATGCGGCTATTTCAGCCAGACAAGAAGGCGATGAGATAGCCTCGATTTTTAACTGGGCGAAATCCAATTTTGAATATGTCGCTGACCCGCACGGAAGGGAGCTACTTACTTCCCCGAGGAAGCTCTTAGAGCAGTATCAAGCTACTAGCAAAATGCACGAGGATTGTGAATCAGCAGCTTTGCTTATTTCAAGTTTGTTGGGTTCAATTGGTCATGAAACCAAAATCTCAATTTTGGACTGCAATCTTGATGGGGAATACGACCATGCCATAGCTCAAGTATTTTCTCCAGAAATAAATGATTGGATTTTTCTTGATTTAACTTCAGAAAGGCCCATTGGGTGGAGAACAGAATACTCAAAGATTGTAGATATTACGTTATGAAATCTTATACCGAGGAAAGTAAACAGAAAATTGGCGAGGCTTCCCGAAAACGCTGGGCAGATAGTAAATATAAACAATCCATTTCTAGAAAAGTTAGCAATAGTCTGAAAGACCATAAAGTTAGCAATATAACTAAGCAAAAAATATCTAATTCATTAAAAGAACTTTGGAAAAATCCAAGTTATGAGCAAATAATGAGGAATAGTCTATATAGTGAAGAAGCTAAAAGGAAGCAACGCTTAAACAGTTTTGGTAAAGGTAGCCACCATACAAAAGAAGCTAAAGATAAAATGTCTAGTATTGCCAAGAATAGATGGCAAGATAAAAATTATAGACAGAAAATGATTAATATATTTAAGATGTCAGCTTCTCTGCCAGAACGCAAAGAGTCTACATCTAAGCGTATGAAGAACCTTTGGAAAAATTTATATTTTCGAGAACAGCTCACTGAATTTGCCAAACGACCTCGACCTTGGGCAAAAGGGAGAAAATATAGCATGTCTTCTAAAGCAAAAATGTCCATTGCTCATCTAGGTAAACCACTCTCTGTTGAGCATTGTGCTAATATATCAAAAGCACTAAAGTTAAACAAGTCTAAAAGGCAGAAAGCATTAAAAAGATATTGGGCTTCTTTGTCTGCCGAAGAGAAAAACTTGCACATAGAAAAGATGGCCAAAAAGTCGAGGGAAGCTACAGGATTAAGGCCCAATAAGTTTGAATCAAAGATACTACATTTAATTAAAGTTGCTTGCCCTAATGAATATAAGTATACCGGAGATGCCTCCCTCATTATAAATGGATTGAATCCTGACTTCGCCAATGTCAATGGGAAAAAGAAGCTTATTGAAGCTTTTGGTGATTATTTTCATAATGCGAATGATAATTGGCGCAGGAGTGAATTAGGGCGCATAATGGCTTATAACTCGTTAGGTTTCGATTGTTTAGTTATCTGGGAGCACGATTTGCGAAATAAGACAGACGATGAACTAATAAAGCAAATTCAATTATTTAATAAGAAATGAGAAGATACTTAAGTGCAGAAATCAAAGGTAATCACTATTGGAGAACACTGTACAAATAGACCTTTGGATAATATAATGCCATGATAAAATGTTACCGAGTAAACGCTCCCGTAGCAGGAGTCCCAGTCGAATTTCCGAAGGGAAAGCTTACATTCAATGAGATGCGAGTTTCCACTCTGGGTAATGGTGGGAATATCTTTATCGCCAGCGATAGCTCTGAGACACTAACCCCAGGCACACGATATGAAATAGCGCCAAACATAGATATCCCGCTGAAGGCAACCCGAATGGATAACTTGTGGCTAAATGCAACAGTTGGTGGAGATGGACTATCTATCTTTGCAGAGCTAGAAGGAGACTAAATGCAGGAATCAGAAATCATAACCGCCGAAGGATTCAAAATAGGCAAGCAGTGGCTCAACTTCATACAGTATGTTCAAACGACCTATCCCGAATCTGATTTAAGTGTGAAGTTTGCTGCTGGGGCACCCGTTGAGCTGCTGGGAGCTAAGCCGAAGGTGAGATTTGATAAAGGCGAGCCACCTGTTGGTATTGGGGTTAAATTCTAATGAGAGGAAGGAGGAATCTAAGATTCCCTTTAATATTAAAATCTAAAGTTGGGGTTAACTCCTTCCTCTTTTGATTTGACAAAATTTCTTAACTGTTTTATAATTATGTAATTGAATATTGAGTCTGAAGGAGACATCTCCTAGGACGAAATAGAACTTAACCGAAGGCGAAATCGCATAGGTGAGTCGAAAGGCTCACCTTTTTTTATTAGGTGAGGAAGGAATAATTTAGGAGGTTAAACATGGGTTATTCAGAAATACTTTTGCAGGAGAATCCTTACCGCAGGAAGCGCCGAAGGAGTAGGAGTAGGAGAAACCCTGCTGCTGCTTTGGCTATGCCAAAAGGTCTCGCAGAATTCTGGCAGGGAATTAGCCCGATGGATGCTGGTCTTGCCCTTGGCGGATTCGCTGGGGCGATAATGCTGCCTGGAATGATAATCAAGGATGCTGCAACTAGGGGACAGAAGTTCGGCAAATTCCTGTTAGCTCTTGGTAGTGCTGGCTTAGTTGGCCTTGCTGCCAAATCACTCGGAGGTGTAAGTGGAGCTAGGGCGGCTGTTGCTGGAGGAATGGCGGGGGCGTTGTCTCAAGGCTTGGCTGCTTTCACAGATATTGAAATCGGCAGGTCTGGGCCAAGAATGCTAGGCAGAGGACATCCAGGTGTGGGCAGCTATCCAGCCCAGCCAAAGAACATAGTGGACACATGGCCAAAGGCCGTGTAACTCCGAATAAAATATAACTTTTGGAGGTTAAATAAATGTACGGAACAAGTTTTTTAGTGCCTATGGAAACAATGACTCTTACTGATATTAAGAGTTACAAGCAGGCTGCGATTGCAGCTGGCGTCACCCATATGCTTCGCCTAGCTCTGACGACAACTGATGCCAATTTGGTTGTCAGGGATATTAGGGCTTTTGCTGACCTTGCTGTTGGCACGGTGAATGAGGATGAGTGGGGTCTCAACTTAGCAGCAGCTGGTGCCAATGTTGGCGCCATCACGAGTGCAGCCCTTCCAGCTAACAGAATAATCGTCTTCTATGGAATAGACGATTATGATACTGCTCCTATGGCCACCTTGGTCACTTTCAGGACTGCTCTTCTTGGTGGAACAACTAAGATGCTGGTCGACCTGCAGAATTGTCGAGGCTTCACCTATTGTGCAGGAATGCTCAGCGAGCCAGTTGTCTACGACCCAAGCGAACTGGTTATCGTGGACATAGCGGCTGACGCAATTCATGCCCCAGAATATATTAAGTTTCTGGGCTATGTGATTGAGCCTCGTGGCATGGTAGTAAGTTAATAGTAAGTTAAGGGAGAGGTCTTAATGGCCTCTCCCAAAACAAAAGAACACCATAGAATGGTGGTAAGGAGGTAAAACTATGGGACTTAGTAATGTTGTAAAGAACATATCCATGGATGTAATGGAGGTGGTGAAGAGGCCGCCTCAGGTTTATGGGATCGCTGCTGCGGCTCCTATCTTCACAATTGTCGGTGGGCCAGTCTGGATAAAGGGCCTTTTCTTCTTCGCTGATGAAGCGGTTGACAACGCTGGAACAGGCACCACAATGGAAATACAGATATGTGGCGTGCCTGCAGATAGTGCTGTTCCTACTATTGTGTCAACAGTTATAAATGGCATTTGTGTTTGGCCTTTAATAACAGGAGTTGTTCCAATCCCGAATGTGTTGGCTAACCCCATGCCGACCATATTGGGTGTTGCAGCCAACTGTTTTGGTCAGTTAGCAAGCCCTGGTGACATCACTCTTGCTGTCACTACTGCTTCTACTGTTGGAATGTGCAGTTTCTACTGTGTCTACTATCGAATGAACCCCAACTCCAATATAGATGTAGCATAAAAATAATAATCGCTTGTAGAAAAGCGGAAGGAGATTAAAAAATATGGGATTAGGAGCTACAGTTAAAAGAATATCCCTTGATGTGATGGAGGTGGCTATAAGGCCAGGCGAGATATACCTTGTCGCTAACTACGCTCCTGGCAACCTGTTCACCATAGTTGGCGGGCTAGTCTGGATAACAGGTCTTTTCGCTCATGTTACAGTTATTGGCGAAACCAGTGGCTTTACTGGCGCAATAACAATAAATCTTGTTGGTGCCCAGACTGGTGCCGTGATACTAAATAGTACACTGGACGACATAATCATGTGGCCGCTTGAGGCTACTGCTGGTAGTGTCATTGTCCCGAACGTGGCGTCAAATCCAATGCCGACGACAGGTGCAGTAGTTAATAACTTTATAGGTGGGCAACTGGCAGGGCCAGGTAACATTGCCTTGACTATCAACGGGAATCTGACTTCGACGCTAGTTTTCTATGTCGTCTACTATCGGATGGACGCCAACTCTGAGATAGTGGTTGCATAATAAATTTAGGAGGTTAAAATAATGGGATTAGGTAGTAATGTTAAATCCTTAGCAGCAAGCCAATCAGGTGGCACTTTAGGCACGAGGGTGTTCCTTCCTGCTACCGTCTGCCCAACAGGCGCTGTCTGGACAACTCTTTTCACCGTATCAGGTGGTCTTGTTCTAATGACTATACTGGTCGGTGAGAGGACAATAGCTCAGGCAGCTGGTGCTTCGAACCTGTCTATCCGAATTAACCCGACTGCTGGTGGTGTAGTAGCATTTTGTGCTGCTACAGTGATTGATGCCGATATTGTAGGCACAATCTACACCTTCACTGGCAATCCTGCTGACGCTTGTTATGCTGGCCTTGCTGTGCAGGCTGGAATGTCTGGTGGTCTTTTGGCAACTGGCATGAACACTCATGGCTGGATTATTCCACCTGGAACCATCCAGTGGAACGAAGATGCCGCTGCTGGTACTGGCTCTGTCCAGTGGACAATGCGCTATGTGCCGATAGACCCAGAAGCTCACGTAACATAAGCGAGGAGGTAAAATATGCCTATACCAGCGAATGAGCAAATAGGAACTCTTGTTGGGATTGCGGTACAGAAAGTAGGAGTTTTGCCAGGCGCAACTGGAACTGATGACCTGTTTACGGTAGTTGGTAATGTCCAATTGGTTTCAGTATTAGGAGAAGTGACAAGTGTTGCTGCTATTGGTGGCACTTCTGCTACTGTTACTATCAGTCTCCAGCTTGACCCGACTGGTGCACTTGCTGCGACTAATATGTGTACTGGGTTAGATATCAAGGGTGACACCACTCATCAATTATACACTATCACTGGTGACCCTACTAATGCGATGGTAGTTTCAATAACAGGAGTAGCGGTAGCCAGTTTTGTCACTAACACGCAAATCACACTGCCTGGGGTAATACTTCTTAATATGGCCAATGCAGGTGTTGAAGCTGATACCGCTGGAGAAATAACTTGGACGGTAGTGTACTACCCACTTGACTTTGGAGCTTACATAGAAGCTGCCGCATAATAAGGAGGTAAATGATATGCCTATTCCAGCAAATGAACAGATAGGAACACTTTTTGGAGCTGCAGTGCAGAAGGTGGGAGTTTTACCAACTACAGCTGGAACTGATAATTTATTCACTGTGGCTGGTGGTAATGTCCAGTTGGTTTCGATATTGGGTGAACTAACAAGTGATGATGTTACTAGTAGTGCAGCCAGCATTGATATTAAGCTTACACTTGACCCAACTGCTGCAGGTTATGCTGCAACTGATATGTGTGATACGCTAGATATTAAAGCTCATACCATTGGAGAACTATACACTGTTACTGGTGCTGTAGGTGTTGCAATGGTGGGTGTCGCAACAGGATTAGCAGTGCCTAGCTTTGGCACTAATCCGCAAGTTTTACTGCCTGGAGTAATAATCCTCAATATGGCAGAAGGTGTGGGTGGTGCAAATGATACTACTGGGGAAGTCACCTGGACAATAGTGTATTATCCCCTTGATTTGGGGGCATACATAGAGGCTGCTGCATAAAACTTACCTGAAAGGAGATAGGATGAACGATAATCACCATGAAAAGGCAAAGATATGTAGGTTTAGTGGGGAGCCGTGTATAGGAGATGAGTGCGAGCAGTGGATAGAAATAGCGGTGGGTAAGCCAGGTATGATAGCGCCACAGAAGGAGGGCATGTGCATCTTCAAGGCACTATTACTGGTCAGCAGCTCACCAAAGATGATGATGGCTCCTCCACAAAATCTGGGCTTAGGAAACTTAAAAATCTAAAAATAATCTCGAAGGAGAATAGACAGGAGGTTATATGGGAAGCGCAAATACTTTAGAAAAAGCAATTTACCTGAAGTTGATGGCAGGGGTTGGATGTTTTCCGTGGGCAACGGGAAATGTCTTTTTCGTGGATGGTGTCGCTGGTGACAATGCGAATGTTGGTACAATCCCAACTGCACCTTGGCTGACTATCACCTATGCTTTAACCCAGTGCGTCGATAACAATGATGACTACATTATTGTCCTTAACCACTGGCAGGAAGTTGTAGCCATAAGTGTAGCACAGGTTCACATTATAGGAGTATCCAGCAATCCCAGCCACTCGTTTGTCCAGATGAACGCTGCTGGCGCTACTGCTATTTTTACAGTCACCGCAGCAAGCAGTGATTGCGAAATAGCTGGCTTTAGCTTTGGTGGTGGTGCAACTCATGCTGGCATTGAGAATACTGCTGGAACTCCAGAAGGGCTGTATATCCATGATTGCCAGTTTGGGCATAGTCTTGCTGCCAACACGCCGCAGGATGGAATCCGTGTTGCACTTAACGCAACTGCCATACGGGTAGAGAACTGCAGCTTTTATGGGAATGCGGCTGGTGGGACATTGTCACGAGACGGCATATACTGGGCAAGCGCAGCCGACCCTCTAAATGGCACTATTATAAACAACCAGTTCATAGGATGCCCAGGCAGCGGCATAAACTTTGTTAGCGTAAGTGCTGGCACTGGTGGCATAACCATTAAAGACAATGTTTTCGCCTGTGATGCGGATACTCAGGGGTCAGCTATCACGCTGGGAGCCACTTGTGGTGACTTCTTTGTCGTGGACAACAGAGCACAGTTTGGCGAGAATGCCATGGCCGCAAATCCATATCTTGATGGAGCCGCTCTGGATAGCAACCATTGGTCAAATAACATATCGGGCAATGCGGTGATTTATCCTGCATAAGGAGGAATGATAGATGATTATAACTGAATTTGGACCACAAGAAACACTTACCGTTAGGCGACCACCTGCACTTGGCAGAGTTTACTATGTCAGCCATTTTGCTCCAGGCGCTGATACTAATAATGGTATTGACCCAGGCACTCCCTTCCTGACTATCACTTATGCTTTAACTCAGTGTGTTGCTAACCGCAACGACTACATTGTAGTGTTGGACTGCTGGGCTGAAGCTACTGAGACATGGCCAATTCCTGTCTCTGTGGACAGAGTACATATCGTAGGCATGACTTCCCCCAACGCACCCTACACCAAGATAAAGCCGCCAGATGCTACTAATACTGCCGTGATGAATGTTACTGGTGACTACGTGGAGATTGCTGGCTTTGACTTTGGTTCTGGTGATGACCATGGTGGTGTTGAGCTTAGTCAGGGCAGGAACTGCTGGATTCACCATTGCCAGTTCGGAAGCGTAGAGGCAAACAAAGCAGGAGGGCTGCCTATTTACGGCATTTCAGTTTATGCCGACTCCAATACCTTCTGTCTAGTTGAAGACTGCCATTTTCTCGGACAGGATGCTAATGCTGGTGGTTGTATCGGCATTCATGGCATAACCACAGCTGGTGCCCCAGGTGCCGTGAGCTTCGGCTGGTCAGTAATACGCAACTGTATGTTCCAAGGGATACCTGCCTGTGGCATTTATATTGACCTAACTAGTTCCATGGTTATTCAGGATAATGTTTTCTCAGTCCCTGATGCTGTCAACGGTGAGGCAATTACTTTAGACCTCGTAGGAGGTGTAACTCACGGTAACTTTATCAAGGGCAATGTCGCAGGCATGGGCATGTTAAATGCTGGATATACCTTCAACCCATTCAGGGATTTGAACGGTAACACCCAGAATGCTTGGGCAATGAACTATCGTGGCAACCAAGTAATAGAACCAGTAGGAATATAAGGAGGATAATAAAATGTTTGACCTTCTAGGTAGTTTAACTTTAAAGTCTTTTGACCAATCTAAGGGAATAAATCCTCAGGGTGGCAAGATATTCTATGTCGATTGTCGCCACGGTAATAACAGCAACGAGGGTACTGACCCGCAATTCCCAGTAGCTGACCTTGAAACAGCATACTTATTGTGTGAACACCAGAGAGGTGACTACATATTCGTACAGGACTTCTGGACATTAACTGCCCCTCCGCTTACTATTGATATTGAGGACCTCCACATTATTTCTCTGGGTGGGGGTAATTTCGACAATGGTAACGATATAGATGGGGGCGTACTTGCTTCCATTGAACTCACAGATAATGCTACTGACTTTGAGCTTGCTGGATTTAACTTGGGCAATGACGGCTCTGCTATGGCCGTAGACCCGACCGGCCAATGCAATAGGCTCCATCTTCATCATTGTACATTAGGTTGGAACTATTCTTGTACGGATTGTATTGGCTTTACTGGTGGTGGTGCGTTGATATACCCGTCTATAAACAACAACTACTTTGGTCCTAATTTCACCAATATTGCCATTACTGCTTACTTTAACACTGGATTAATATTCAACAACATATTCCGTAATCCAGGAGTGGGATGTATTACCCCCTTCGCTGGTAGTTTTGGTGTCGGCATCTTTGGTAATCAGTTCTTCTCAGCTTTCGCTGATGGCTTGGCGCTGGCAGGATGGGCGGTAAACCTTGATGCAACATCTACCAACAACTGGGTTCATGGTAACCTAGCAGGGATAACTGGAGCTGCCTGTGCCGTAAACCCATATAATGATGATAGTGGGGTTGCTGGAGCTGAAGCGAATGGATGGTGTGGCAATTATGCTGGCCCTGCTTTAAGTGCTGGTCCAGCTTAACCATAAGAAGGGAATAAAATGCCAATCTATGAGTTTGAGTGCGAATGTGGAGCTGAAAAGGAGATAATGCTCCCTTTTAGTGAAGCAGGTAGGGAGCAGGGGTGTAGCTGTGGGCAAGTAATGAGACGAAGGTTCTCACTTGCTAGCTTCACTATATCAGAAACAGGTAGAGATAAGGTGCTACAGACTCTTAACAAGGAAAAAGGTGGCTATACCTTTCCTGGTGGCGATACGCACAGACCACGCTATGGGCAAGCTATGGCAAAGAGTTTAGACCAAACTCGTCCTGTAATTGGTAGAGGTTTTAATAATTAGGAGAATAAAATAATCTCAGAGAAGATTAGATAGGAGGTTATAATAATGGCAAACGAAGAAAGGTATTACGCAAGACCAGGGCCAATAGCTCCACTCGCATTGGTCGATGAGTGGATTGGCATCTGGCTCCTTACCCAGTGGCAGTGCTACAAGGTCAACCACTACGAGCCCATCCCTCGCTCACGACAGTTCGTCTTCAACTTTGGTCCTGTAGCTGCTGGGGCATGGACTGGAGCCACTGACACTGCTGCAACATTACAGCAACGACTAACCCCGCCTGAAGCTATGCAGCTCAGGTTCTACCCGCTGGATGATATTGAGGTGCTGTTCTTCATCGGCAACGCTGACACCAGGTTCATGACCGCCAGACAGACAGCCAGGGCGGACATATTCACCATGCAAGTTGACCCGTCCCTGCACTCGACTGAGGTTGTGATTCTGACCAGCAGCAACCCGTTCATAAACATCTTCAACCCGACTGCTGTTGCTCTAGTGCAATCGAGAGTGGCTTTCTTTGGCTATAGGTATGCCCTAGACAGTGCTTCTCTCAGGACATTCCACACTGCAACAGAAGCGAGGAAAGTACTGGGTCCAATCACATTCGCATCGAGCGGAGGATTCTAAGGAGGTAATGATTAAATGGAAGAAATAACGCATGTTAGAAAAACTTCCCAGCTTGTAAGCATTGCTGCCGCAGGAGCAGGAAATGAGGCCTTAATCTACACACTCAGTCAAGGCAGAACTGCCAAAATCAAGAAAATCATGCTGATGAACAACACTGGAGCCAATGACACAGTGATTTTTGGCGAGGTTATTGCTGCTGTATGGACTCCGAGGATGCCTGAAATTTACATCCTTACTCCTTTTGATGAGCAGCTTAGTGAGTGGGAGATTCCTCAGTATGAGTTCCAGAGCAACATCTATGCTAGGTCTGCCAACGCTGGTGTTGGCACAACAATGGATGTGCTCATAGAAGTTGACGACATAGGCTAAAGGAGGTAGCAAATGGCTTCTTACGAGGAGTACGAGAACTACCTCAAGCAGAATGTTAGCTGGCTTGAGTCGATTGGAGACAATCTGACTGGGGCTGATGAACGGTTGGACTTTGCTGTCAAGCAACTTCTTGCCATTCAAGCCCCAGTCGAATCACTTGGTAGCTTGCTCCGTGAGCTAAAGGAGGTAGGATACATTATGCCGTTACAAACACAGCAAATAGTTTTTCAACAGACATTAGCGATAAATCAGGGAGTAAGACTTGAGGATATGGTGCCGCTTGACGGTGCCATAACATCAGTCACAATGCACTTTCCCTTAAACTGTAACGGGAATGTGGATATGGCCTTTGGGCATGGATATAAGCAAATATGCCCCATCTCTGGCTTTATTGCCCTTAACGACGCTTGCCCTACTTTCCCCACTTCTGAGATGTGCAAGCGGGAAGAGGCTGTTTGGTGCATAATGGATAATCACGATGGTGCTGCTGCTCATACAGTATCGTGTATTGTCACAATAGAGGGAAATTAAGATGGCAGTAATAGAAACTTACACAGTAAGAACAAGAGGCTATGGACTTCCCGACTATGCCCAGCCACAGCCTACAGGGCAGGTGGCTGTTGGCCCAGTTTACACCTCAACTGATGTAGGCGAGCTGGCTGCTAGACTAAAGAGCATAGATACGTTTGACCGCAGGGGCAATATCATCTTCTTAGATAGCTTTGAAGATGGAATACTTAAATGGGAACCTACTGGAGGTGCTGGAGGAGGTATCGCCTGGGAAGGCAATCATGCACTTCATGGAGGTTTTTGTCTTAAACTTTACACAAATGACCTTGAAGGTTATTCCTACCAGATAGCAAAGCGATGTGCTTACCCTGTTCTTAGTAAGATAGGATTTGAGATTGCTACTCAGCACGACCACTTCCTATCTAGAGTCCACATGAATATCATACTGTATGATGGTGTCCTACAACACTTTGGTAGTGTTCACTACGATAGAGTCTCTGACTTGTGCTGGTATCGCAACTCTGGAGGAGTCTATGTACCATTGGAAGGGACTGTTACCACATATGATGATGTATTTAATGTCATGAAACTGGTGATAGACTTTACTAAAGATGAGTATGTAAGGTTTATAATCAATAATACAGCTTTTGATATGTCAGGTATAGCTATTCAGTCTTTTGGGTCTCCTGTCCCACCATACCTTTATATGTCTTTCGCAATAACCAATAACAGTGATAATGTGTCAACAGCATACGTGGATAGTGCTATCATCACTCAGAATGAGCCAGCTAATCCAGTGGAATAAAGGAGATTGAAATGCCAGGAGTAAAGATTTGGGGATGTGAAACACCAGCAACAGGAGTAACTTGGATACCAGTTAGAGTTGGGCCAGATGGGAGTCTTTTTGTTACTGTGGCTGATACTGCCATTGATTCTGGCGTAGCTACTGGTGGAACTATCAGCACCCTTATTGATACTACCAAAGGCTGGCAGGTTAATATATGGGAAGATGCTATGGTCGAGATACTGGACATTTCTACCGGCATTTCATACACCAGAGAGCTTGATTCCAATGCTGCTAACACCCTGAATTTTGCCACCAATCCCTTACCTGCAGCGGTTGTTGCAGGTGATACTTACTCGATAAAAAGAGTAGCCAGCCCACTTAGCCCACTGGCTCGGGCTGAAGTACATAACGTAGCTGTAGTTGGGGGCGTTGCCATTCTAGGTGCAGCTATTGCCCCACTTAATACACCATGCCTTTTCAGGGTGCAAGTTGGCTTTTTGGGAGCTGGAGTTTTTTCAGCAACGATTATTCGTGGCGGAAATACGCAAACTTTAGCTTTTAATCATGGGGTTGTATTAACAGCAGGGTCGTTATTTTTCTTTGATTTGCTAGTTTCAGCTGGTGATACTATAAATTATGTTTATTCGATTAATACGACCTGCCAAGTTTTGAGATTACAGGAGATAGTTGCTGCTACCCAATAAGGAGATGATATGCCAGGAGAAAGTGTTCCTCAAGGAATGTGGCTGCCTCCGAGAGTAGCTACGCTATTTGTTGCCGCAAATAATGCTCTTGACAGGTCAAGGGCACAAGCTGATTTCCTTTGCGATGGAGTGGCAGATGATGTTCAAATCAACCTAGCTCTTAATGCTCTCCCTGCCAGTGAAGGAAGGGTAATTCTATCCGAGGGCACTTTCAATCTAGCTAACCCTATCATCATTCCAGCAAATAATATCACTTTAGAGGGCCAAGGTCGCTCCACTTTCATAGATGGAGATGGGCTTGCTACTGGCGAGCACGGCATTGTCATTTCAAGTGTAGCTGATTGCATCGTTAAGAATCTAGCTATACAGACCGAGGATGGTGGTGGGAAGGTCTGTCACTGCATATTTATCGAGGACGGCTCTAACAATTGCCATATTGAAGAGATTGTCATTGTAAACAGCGATAGTGATGCCATCCACATTGAGGGCACTACAATTTACGACCTATCCATTCACGATGTTACGATAGAGGATGCCGATGTCCATGGCATATATGCCGATATGGATGGTGCCAACGCACTATTGCGAGCACAGATAACCCTCAACACTATTGTCGGCACAGGTAGCACTGGAATTTTCTTTGGCAATACCGGGAATCAAAACTATTGCACTATAGCTGATAACATCATCTATCAGGCCGGTGACCGTGCGATACAGCTACTAGACACGAGCAATTCTGAGATAAGCGGTAATTTGTGCCTTGCTTCAATCGCAGAGGGCATTCTGCTTGGTACTTCTAACTACTGTGGCATAACTGACAATACCTGCTATGGCAACGGTGACGATGGTATAGAATTATCTACTTCCATCAGATGTATTATTTCAGGTAATAACTGCTATGGTAATGCTTCAAGTGGTATTTACCTAGATGGTGCTTCGGAAGATAATATAGTAGAAGGGAATCATTGTTGTACCAGTTCTCTTGATGGAATCCGTAATGGTGGTAGTAGAAACTCCCTCAATAATAATATCTGCCACCAGAATACTCAGCATGGCATAAATACCGATGGTGTCGAGTGTAGCATAAACGATAATTACTGCTACCAGAACAGCTATCTTGTTGCTGGTACTTACCATGGAATCAACCTTAGTAGTGGTGCGGATAGATGCCAGATAAATAGTAACTTCTGCTCAGGCGATGGCACAAGGCAAGAAGATGGTATCCAGCTTGAAGATGGAGCTAACGAGGCGCAAATTATAGGTAATCGTTGCTACAAGGGTATGGGAAGTGGTATTGCTCTTATGGCTAACAACAGTGACTGTCTAATTAAGGATAACTACTGCGATGTAAATGATGATTATGGCATTGAGATAGTTGCCGCAAGCTGTATCAATAATGTGGTCGAGAACAACAAACTACTGGCTAATGTCACTGGCCAGATTCTTGATAGTGGAACCACTACAGTTCTTCCTTATATCTTTGTCCCAGTGCCCAACCCCAGCTCTAGCATAGGGACTCATCCTGCCGAGTTGTTGACTGATGGCATAGATGTGATGAGCAGGTTTGAGTTCTATATCCCAAACAATTTCACAGAGCTTGTAAGAGCCCAAGTGATGATAGTGCCAGGTGGCGCAGGTAATTTAAGGAGAACATTTACTGCTAATTGGGGTAAAGTTTGCACTGGTGAAAATTACAATAACCACACGGATACCATAGCTGCTGGGCAAGTAGCAGTAACTATTAATGATATTAACTGCATTGATGTGAGTGGTGCATTAGACCCTATAGCTGCTGGTGACCTGGTTGGTATGACATTTACCAGAGAAGCCAGTGATGCTCTTGATACTGTTGATGCTAATTGTTATTTATTAGGATTGAGGTTGCAATATGTCTAAAACAAAGGAGGTGAAATGGGCAAGAATTATGAGGTAAGAGTAGAAGACCTTAACCAGTGCCAACTAGATATACGGGAGATACACCGTAAATACGGTATGCCTATTCCTACAATTACTATGCCTATAAAGAAAGGCACATATTGTATCAGTAACCAAATCCTATTGATAAAGGAAGCAGTTCTGAAAGGTGCAGAGGATTAAATTGGCTACCAACAAAATGATATTTTGCCCTGTATGCCATAAGCTAACAGCACAAGTTATTAGGAATGATAACGGTGTTAAGCTGATGCAGAATGGCAAGTCAACACTGTCTCTGGGCAAGAATAGCAGCGGAAATAGTATAGCAATAAAATGCAGTGACGGACATTCAGTGAAGGCGGAGATGTAATATGACAATTGAGAACAAAGGCGCAATGACTGCCACACTGGTGATAGCTGCCAGTGATAGCTTGAATAAGAGTGCGGCTAACCTAGTATGCACAGGCGTAAATGACCATTTGGCTATTCAGGAAGCCCTGGATGCCCTCCCTGCTACTGGTGGGGAGGTATTCCTGCTTGATGGAACTTACAACTGTGAAGTCCAAATTGACCTTGACTCTTACCAAACCCTCAGAGGGTGCGGTAGGAATACTATCCTGACTACTTCTACTGCTGACCTTGTGTTCCTTAGTGCTGTGGGTGGTGCTGGTACTGAGAAGGTGCATATAGTCATTGCTGACTTGCAAATTGATGGTGGTGTTGGGAGGGTAAGCAACTGTGGAATCTACTTCGAGTATGTAGACTACTCCCTTATCCAAAATGTCTACTCAAGAAGGCATAACGGCAGCGATTATTATAGTGGTGTTTATCTCGACAATTCAGACTTCAACCAGATAGTGAACAATATCTGTCAGGAGAACAACCGTGGAATTTGTCCTACCAATAGCAATAACAATACTATTAGTGGCAACACTTGTCAGGGGAATGACGGGGTGGGAATTTACTTTTTCATCAACGGTAACAACACTATTATTGGCAACACTTGTCAGGAGAATAGCTACGGGATTTATCTCGTCGACAGCAACAGCAACACCATCATAGGGAATACCTGTCTTGAGAATTCGCAGGCAGCAGATAATACATATGATAATATTTTCCTTGGTGGTAGCGACTACAACCTCATCGCTAATAATGTATGCAGGCAAGGTGCTCTTGGAAATAAGCCAAGGTATGGAATTAACATATCGGATGTTGCCAGCGATAAGAACATCATCCAGGGCAATGACCTCCACGATGCAGGCAAGACAGCCAACTTCAATGACGCTGGGACTCTGACAATAGTCCAAGACGACAACCGTGAGATTGATGTAATCCAGTATAAGCATTACATCCATGTCAAAAACACTTCTGGCTCCCAGAGAGTGGCTGGTGATGTGGTAATCATTAAGGGGATAGCGACAGCAGTCGAGTTTACCACAACAGTCACGCAAGGAGATGACAAGGTTTACGGCATGGTCGCCGAAACGATTGAGGATGATGCCAGTGGCTATGTGCTGGTAAAGGGTTTCACGGCTGTACTCAAGGTTAACGGAACTATTGACATTGCCATTGACGACATACTGGGGGCATTTACCACTGCTTGTATAGCTATGAAGGCTGCCGCTGGTGACCAGGGATTCGCATTGGCACTTGAGGCATACGCTACCGATGACAGCAATGGGGTCATTGACGCCTACATAATAAGCCCGTGGGATTAAAATGAAAGTGGGAGACTGGAAATTGGAAGGCGTAACAGAAAGGCTCCCAATGGAGAACTTCAGGAAGGGCGTTGCGTCACCTGTGGCAGCCGTGCGCAATGGGGTTGCTGGCTTCTTATTCTCCGCTGATGCGGAAATCCTCTATGTCCAATTCTGCATTCCTAAAGGTTGGAATGGTGAGAGTGACCTTGAACTTATACTCCACTGCGTGCTTGATGCGGATGAGACTGCCAATGACCTGATAGACTGGGAGACATCGATAATAAGCGTTGCCGACCACGAGGATGTGGATACTGCTGCAACACAGACTCCAGGAGTAAATCATAATATCGAGGCCTATAATGGCGCTGGCAGCTTCCATATGGTGCCAATAGTCCTGGATTACGACCACGCCACCTGCCCAATTGCTTACGGGGATAATGTCTCCGTAACCTTGAGCAGGACAGCCAATGTTGGTGCTGCTGGCTATGTGGCTGGGGTGATAGTCATTGATATATGCCTAAAGTATGATATGTGAAGGAGTAGAGTAGATAATGAAGATAGGAGCTTTAGTAACTGCTGCTGGGGCAGTATCAGCCTGTGAAGCTGCTGGCCTTGACTTAGCTTCAGGCATGAACATAAACCTAATCGCAAACCTTACTTCTGACCAAACCTGGTCGGGGCTTACTGCTACATTACAGGCTGGTGAAATAATAACCAGAACCGAGCTTGTCTATGTGAAGAACGATGGTAAACTGTGGTTAGCTCAGTCCAATGCAGCGGGTACGATGCCTGCCATAGCCATGGCTTGTGAGGCCACACTTGCTGCTGATGCTTGGGGGGAATTTCTACTTATTGGTTTCTTCCGAGAGGATACCATACTTACCTTTACTCTTGGCGATATGCTCTATGTGAGTGATACTGTTGCTGGTGCTTTTGATAATGTATTACCTGCGGATAGTGGCGAGCAGGTGCAGTGTCTTGGTAAGTGCATAATTGGAGTTCATATAATTTATTTTAATCCTTCACTGGAACTTGTGGAGATTGCTTAATGGCTAAAATAAGTGGTGTGACTAATCCAGCCAAAATAATGGGAGTGCTTGCAGCCAATATAGCTAAGGTAAAAGGGGTAATATGGGCTATTCCTCTAGCACAAGAAGTTGTTGTTATGTGGAGTGGTACGCTTGGTAATATTCCTGCAAACTGGACTCTCTGTGACGGTGGTGGTACTACACCCAATCTCGTTGCAAGGTTTATAAGAGGTGCACCTGCTGCTACTGAAGCAGGAACTACTGGTGGAGCAGATACTCATACCCATGCTACTATGACTGCTGCAGGAGCACATACTCATACTACTGCAGACCAGTCTCATACTCATGTAGTAGTTAGTGCAGGCGTTCACGTACATAGGACTGCTACTACTGGAGTAGCTAGTGATGGCTCAACTAGATTTAATGGTGATGGTGCTGGTGCACATCAGCACACAACAAATTCAGCAGTGCATTCACACACGATGGATGCAACTCTCGACCACACTCATCTCTTGAGCACTGATGATGGTCGTCCTCCTTATTATGAAGTAGCTTTTATACAGGCAGGTGCTGGTGCAGCAGTGGCAGCCAATTTAATAATTATTTGGGCAGGAACATTAGCTGCTATACCTGCTGGCTGGTCGCTTTGTGATAGTGGTGATGGAAGACCAGACTTACGCTCTCGCTTTATTAGAGGGGTTAATACAAATGTCACTGAACCTGGCACGACTGGTGGAACAGCAACACATTTACATACTGAGACTGCCCAAGCTGCTCATAGCCACACGATGGATAATGCCGCTGCCCATTTCCATACATTTAGTGCCTTTACCTGGACGCATACCCATAATGACGAGTATGGTCTAATCGGGACAGATACCACTATACTACTACAAACTGATACTCATGCTGGAGACCATACTCATGCTAATAGTAATACTATAGATACCCACAATCATAATCCTATGGGTGATGATGGTAGCCACGCTCACACTGTAGTTGTTGCCTCCTCTCTCCCTGCTTATTATGATGTGGCATATATCATTAACGATGGAGGAGCAACATCAATTCCTGCAAATGGCATCGTGGTATGGACAGGTCTTTTGGCAAATATCCCTGTAGGATATAATCAGTGTGATGGTGGCGATACCAGACCCAATATGCTGAGTAAGTTCCTTAGAGGTTCAAATGCAGGAGTTGACCCTGGTGGGGGAGGAGGCTCTGATACCCACACTCATACCGACCAAAATGCTGGTGCTCATTCAGCACATTCACAGACTTCGGCTGGAGCACATCAACACGCTGCTACGAACACCTTAGGAAACCATACACATACCACAACTAACTTTGAGGCAGCAGGAGGTGGTGCTAATTATCCAACTTCGCAATTGGCTGCTGGTAATCACTCACATACTTATAATAGCGAGAATGCTCATACTCATACAACATTAAGTGACCCTGGCGACCATACACATAATCCTTGGAGCACAGATGAGGGAAGACCAGCGTATTATGAAGTAATCTTTATTCAAAAGGCATAGGAGGATAAAATGGTAAACGGAAAGAAAGAAATAGAACACCCTAAGACTATGATTGAGATCATAGAGGGAACACGTGGTGCTATTGAGGGCTACGCCCAGACTCAGAGGATACCTGAAATGGAGGCAGCTCTGGTTTTAATACTCAATGAGCTTAGGTGTATTCACTGGCATTATGACATGATAATGGCAAAAGAGGAAAGCAAGGAGTAGCATGAAGGGCGACTTTGACAACGATGGCAAGATAGGCATTCATGATTTTGTGAGGTTTGCCTCTTGCTATAACTCCAAGAAGGGAGACAAGAAGTTTGATTCAAGGGCAGATTTCAACAATGATGGGAAGGTAAATATATTTGATTTTGTTCTGTTTGCTAAAGTCTATGGCAAGACCTACCAGAAGATACTCCACTTGCCTTTCATTGACCAATCAGCACCTTATCTTCCCATCGAAGAAGTGGACTATGACGAGGATGGTGATGGTATTGCTGGTGGTAAGGACTTAGGAGTAATTCGCAGCAACATAAGGACTGAGTATGGAATAGATATGACCTACAAAGAACCACACTTTCCACACACGGAGGATATACCACTATATCTAATCAAGCTCAAGATAGATGGAATTGATGAGTTTGAGGGGAATGCTGGCTCTTGGACTAAGATTTCAGAATACCACGATATGATGTGTGGTGGATTCTCCGCCGACACAGCAATGGCATCTTACAAGGGATTGGGTGCTGGATGTATTCTTCGTGGAGATTCAGTGAGCAAAGGCAATCATGCCTACAACATATTTTATGTGGGTGGCGATTGGCATGACCTGACTAGCTGGTATATTCTCGAACCTCAGAATGGGCATATCTTTTGTGCTGGAGATTTGGGGTATCCACCAATGTACCAGACCGCTTACATAACATTCGTAGACCGAATAGGCCATGCTCTCAAAGTAGATTATGATGCTGGAACGGTGGTAGACCAAGGCGACCATGTGGGAGTTGGGAAAGGTCATGAGCCAAAAGCATCTATCTTTGATGGCGCACTTGGGATTAACAAAATGAAGTAAAAGGAGTGACATGAGAAGTGAAGTAGTTTTAGTAGTAGCAATAGTCTGCTTGACACTCTTGGGCATAGCTGTTTCCTACACACAGCCTGAAGGGTCAAAACTGCTCTACGCTATAATAGGTATCATAGGAGCAATTGCAGGCGTAGGTGGAACACTAGTAACACTCAAGATTAGAAAACTAAGAAGGTAAGTTGGCAGAAAGAAAGGCGTGGTGTCCGAATTGCCGTGAATACCAACCTTTTATTGTGAAAGGTTACAGGATATACTGTATGGTATGTAAGCAGGAGATAACATATTCTGATAAGGGCGATGAGAATATTATGTTGCAATTTAAGGAGACGAAGTGAGCGGGCAAGGCACAGGCGGTCTTTTCCTGAAGTCGCCAGGCTTTGGGTTTTTCATCCGCTTCCTCCTTTCTCCCACTTACAAAGTGGTGGGATTTTGTGCCTTGCCCGATAAAAAATGTTTGAGCTTGAATTTGGAGGTATATTATGAATTGGGATAAAAAGCTACTCAGAAAAAGCAATGTGGTTCTCGTTGGTAGAGGGAAAAAGATAACCAGTGGAGTAGACACTGGCAGAGATGCCATAGTCATCGGTGTAGTTAAGAAGCTGCCTTTAGAGCTATTAAGGAAACGGGATATTGTCCCAAGGAAGATAAAGGGAAAGGAAACAGACATAGTTGAGGTAGGCGAGATAAGGCTGCTGGATGCTGACAAGGAAAGAACTGATAAGTGGAGGCCAGCTCCAGGTGGTGTTTCCATTGGACATAAAGATATAACTGCTGGAACCTTGGGCATGACTGTTAAAAAGAATGGTGAAAAGTATATTTTATCAAATAATCATGTGCTCGCTGCCTGCAACAAAGGGCAGATAGGAGATGCCATTCTGCAGCCAGGCCCCTATGATATTACAACGGAGATGGGCGACTGCGAAATAGGGAAATTGGCTGAATTTGTTCCTATCAATATGTGGATGTCCAGCTTCTGCCCAGCCGCTAACTTTATCGCCAAGATATTTAACTTTACCGCTAAGGCATTTGGCAGAAGGACAAGATTATTTCCTATGGCTGATAATGACAATTTGGTTGACTGCGCCCTAGCCAAACCCAATAATGCTAAGAATATACTGAGTTCAATTCTAGAAGTTGGATTACCCAAAGAGGTAATTGGGCCAGAAGTTGGAATGAAGATTAAGAAATCCGGGCGGACAACTGGTTTAACTCACGGTGAAATAACAGCGGTCGATGCTACCGTCAATGTTGGTATGAATGGCGAAACTGCGATATTTACTGACCAATTCGTTATGGGGCCTGTTTCAGAGGGTGGAGACAGCGGTTCAATAATTTTAACTGAAGATAACATGGTTGTGGGCTTGCTTTTTGCAGGAAGCAACACGACAACTATAGCCAATAGATTTTCTAATGTAACCCAAAAATTAGGACTGGATAAAAGCTATAAGGAGGCAATACAATGGACTTAACAAGTTGGATAGCACTAGGTGGTGTCACACTACTGAATGTCTTCGGATGGGTTTACACCAAGGTATATACCTATGGTGGGCTGACTCAAAAAGTTAAAAACTTAGAAGGAAAAGTTGATGACGGCCTAGTGGAAAAGGTAGACGGTCTAGTGGGAAAGGTATCTGAAGTCAGTGTTAACCTGGCTAAACTAGAAGGAACAGTCCATACCTACATTGAGTTGACAAAAAAGTAAGTTGTTAAAGATGAGAAAATATCAACGGAGGTGAAACATGGTAAAGCTAACAAAGGAACAAAAGGTCGCATTAAGTGTTGGAGTAGCAGCAGTTGGTGGATATGTTGCTTACAAGTATCTCAAGCCGTCAGTAGCTATATGCACTCCAGGGGACGAAAAGTGCATAGGACTTAACTGGTGTAGATGCAATCCAGAGGGAACCAAGTGGGATGTTATTGTACCAAATGATGAAGTACGATGTCCTATAATACCTGGAACTGCTATTCTCTATGGAACTGTTACTGATAAGACAACTGGGAGTCCAATTGAAGGAATATCAGTTAACTGTGATAGCTATCCTGGAACTACTGCCCTAGATGGGACTTATAGGATAGAGAACATTCCACCAGGTGCTTATACTGTGACATTCACCGACCCACTAGGACGATATGAAGAGAAGGTGATGTAAATGACAGTAGTATTAGAAGAAGGAAAAACAAAAAGAGTTGATGTTTCTTTAACACCAATCAAAGAAGCTCGATGGGTAAAACCTACAATATATAACGACCCCCAAAATGATTGGAGTAGTTATCCAAACTGGCCTCCAGAAGCTGCTTACGATGGTGATGAACAAACATTTGCAATGTGTAATATAATTTATGGGCCTAACTGGAGTGGTTGGCTTGAGTTAATCCCTACACCACTACTTTGCAGTAAAGTCAGATACTTAGTTATGCCTAGTAATTATACAAGTCTAATGCAACTTGAGGTCGAGTGGGATGGAGTTTGGCACCCTATCTATGAAGGGAATCCACAATATGATGCCTACATTTGGCGTGAACGTGAATTAGGCGGAACATACTTGGTTTCTGCACTGCATCTCAGATTCTGGCGGTCTAGAGCTGATAAACTTGCCGCTGCTGATGTTTATGAAACTGATTTCTGGGAAGTAAATACATACTAAAGGGAGATAAATTATGTCGATAACATTAAGTGAAGGACAAACAAAGAAGCTAGATATCAGTCTAACTCCAGTTTATGTTCCACCAGAACCAGCGACTTTATATGGAACAGTAACTGAAGCTGGGTCTGGCTATGCAATAAGTGGAGCGTTGGTCGAAGTTGTGGGAACGGGTTTATCTGACTATACTATTTCTAATGGTAGCTACCAGATAACTAATATTCCTGCAGGGACTTACACTATTAGGTTTAGTCATCCAGATTACGATACAAAAGAAGTCTGATGAGTTATGGCAATAAAATTAACAGAGGGACAACCAAGAAAGTTAGATGCCATCTTAACCCTTGCAGAAATAGAGAGAAAGGGTGATTTTGATGGTGATGGTTCTATTGGTGAGGCTGACTGGATAGCCTTTAGAGAATGCTATGGCTCGAAGTTAGGAGACGCCAATTACAATCCCATAGGCGATTTTGACGATAATGGTGTTATTGACATTTATGACTTTGTCCAATTTAGTGCTGTCTATAAACCATCTCTCCAAACTTACACATTGGGTATTTATTATTTCTACCTTGAGGGATTTGAAGGAAGTAGCGACATTTATGTCTGGCATGATAATTGGAATGAATGGTGTAGGTGGATTGTTGGTTACAAGGCGAATTTGTTAGCTAATTACTGCGATGGTGAAATGCCGATAGAATTTGTTATAAAGCATGAAGTACCGGCAGAAGGCTATGACTTTCATAACAAGTCTGTTATGTATGGAGTACTAAAGAATTTAGAAGGCTATAATGATGTGGACTTGTGTGTTATTATTACTGAGGATAACCTTCATAGTGGCTTACTTGCTTACCCTGGTTTACACACTATAGTAATTCGTGGTTTGAAGACAGAGTTAGATGTGAGGGGAATGGAAGGCGAGGATTATGCTATCAGTTGTATCTTTAGTCATGAGATGGCTCACCTATTTGGGTTAGGCCACTGTACTAATTTACCATGCGTTATGGCTCAGCCCACATTAAGTTATACAGATTGGGTAAATCAGGGAATGAAACTTTACTTCTGTAGTGGGCATAAATCCCAATTACTTGAAAACTGGAAAGAGAGAAACTACTCTTAGGAGGTAAATATGTCAATAATATTAACTGCAGGTAAAGCAAAGGAATTAAACGTATCGTTAGCTTCAGTACCAGCAACTGTGACAGGAGCAATAAAGGAACTGAATGTAGCTACAGGTGGCAAGACTGCAATCGCTGGTAAGTATGTATACCTTGACGGTGTTAGAAGCAGTGGAGTCAGTGATTTACTTGGCCTTTTCATTATAGAGAATATTACTCCAGGATATTACAGTGTAATAAGCGTAGATGGCTACAGGGATAGTCCTGTCAATTTAACACTAACGGCAGGGCAGATAAAGGATTTAGGAAGCGTCGAAATGGTTTTGGAAACCGCTGAATTTGTCATTGAGCTAAGTCACTTGAATGTAGAGCCGCCAGTATTCACGGCAGGTACACCTATCCAGATTAGTTGTACTGCTATGCTACAAATAGCTCCAGTTGGTGAAGAAGTGTCTAGAACTGTTGCTTTGACTGTAAATGGTGAAGTTATAGATAGTCAACAAGTTACTCTAGTTAGAGTGGATATATGGCCAGCAGGAACCACTGTAACCTTTACTTATACTCCTCCTACTCCTGGCTTCTATGATATTGAGATTGATGGTTTGTCAATGACGGTGGAAGCATTCCCACCAGAAGTGCCAAGTGAGATAACTATTGAGCAAACTCCCATCACGATTGTTTATGATATATACCCAGAAATAGAATACTGCTTGACACACCCTGGAACACAAAACTGGATTAGTTGTGACGAGGAACATATTATAAGATATGAAAAGTATCTTGTTAATACAGGCATTGAGCTAACCAATGTTTCTCTTGAACTAACTGCGGGGAGCACAACTAGATATGATGTTGTCTGCCAGAAGTGTGGTTATGTCATGCCATGGTGGACACACGAGGCAGAAGTATTCATTGAAGATTGGATAGAAGCGCAAGCAGAGGAGCAAAATGAACATCCTGGGAGTGATAGGTTGGTGGCAGTCAAGACATGCCCCATTTGCCTAACTTGGAACATATATAACGAGACTGCTATACCAGCCCTCCAACCAGTTGCAGTTATTGCGCCTGTTGAATATCTAAATGCCCGCACTTCTGTATCGAGAAGTCCTAGTTCTGGATGGTCTCTTGGCTGTGCAATTTACCCTGAACCATTACCTCCGAGAACCCAGTATGGGGGCAGGCCAGGTGATATTGCTGGATTTGAGATAGAGGATTTGTCGTCAGGTGGTATTGACCTTGCTGATATAAACCTTGGCCCATTTGGAGAGAGTAGATTTGAAAGAGGCCCAATACCCAGTGGAGAATATATCCTGCTGTTCAGAGCACGATACTCATACTATGATGGTGACATTTATAGAACATCTACAATGCGAGAGTGGACAGCTGGTAATATAATAGTAGCAAGGGCATAATCAAATGAGTAGAGTTTTATAGATGTAAACTAAATGGAATTGGTTGCTGAAAGTTTAGAATTAGATAAATTACCTGAAGCTGAAAGCCTATTTGCTGAAGGTGATAAAGGTGAATTACGTCTTTACCTTGATAGAAAAATACCTGAAGATATCCTATACGAGTTTGAGAGTAGTCTGCGCAATCAAGGAGTCATTCTAACTGAACCTATCAGGCAGGAAGCTCATATTGTGTTTATCAAGTTTAAGAAGGCAACCGACCCTCTAGCAATTATAGCAGCTACAGTGATAGCTACTGGAGTGAGTTCAGTTATTGGTTGGCAACTGGAAAAGGAGCCGTTGGGCATTCCTTGGTGGGGTTGGGCTATTGGTGCAGTTAGCCTTGGATTTTTATTATTTACATTGAGGAGGTAAAAAATGGCACAGATACTAATTGATGGCAAACCACTAGAAGAAACAATATGGGAGGTTGATGGGAAAACAATTCCTGGTGATAAAGCATTTGCAACTATTGCCTTTGCAAGTCCTTTAGTTTTACCAGCTATACTGGGTAGTGGGTTTGTTGGTTATCTATTAGGCAAGAAGAAGAAAAGGAGATAAAAGACAATGGCTTGGGTAACAGTAGCAGAATCAGATAGAATCGAAACTTTGGGCGATGACTTAACTACCGACATAGAGTTACCCAAAGGAACTAAAGTTCGATTTGTAATGGACTTGAGATTGCCAGTAGGTAGTGCATTTAGTTTGCCTGGCGCTGAATACATTTTTAGGCCATTTATGCCAGATGGCATAGACTTGATTGATGTTTACGGCAGTGGGTCGCAGGCTACCATTGAGTGTGAAGCTGACCCAGCTTTCTTATTAGCGGCTCTTGCCTTTATTAAAGCTCATTGGCTTGCCATTGGCTTAATTACTATCGGAATTACTCTTGGGCTGGCAGCACTAATCTATACCATTAGGTGCGATGTTGATAAACCTATTTTTGGAGATTGGGCAACGATAGTAAAATGGGGAGCTATAGGAGTATTAGGAATATTCGGTATAAAGCTTCTTACAGAAATACTCGGGGGAAGACATGGCTAAAAGAACTAAAAAGAAACCAATTGAAGAAGCTGGTAAAGTTGCAGTAGTCGTTGGTTTAGCTGGGGCAGCTGGCTACGGTATCTATCGTTTACTCCAAGAAGAAGGAGTTATCCCATGCAAACCTGGAGATACCAAGTGTAAAGATTATGATTTATACACTTGTTCTGTAGAAGGCAAATGGGTACTAACAGAAGAGGATAATATCGAAATATGTCATTACCCTGAGCCGCCACCTACTGAATGGAAAGATTGGAATGAAGAATTGGGGAGAAAAAGTTTTAGCGTTAGTATAACAGAAGTACCTAATGATTGGAAAGACTGGAATGAGGAACTAGGCAGGAGAGCATTTAGTATAGAAATTACTGAAGCTCCTCCACTAGAACCCTATATCGAATCAATTACACCTGACCCATGTTGGAGAGGTGGAACAATTATCATCAACGGCAGAAACCTTAGTGGTAACTACACTTGGATACATCTCAGTAAAGCCATAGTGGGGTATCCTGAAATAACAGTTATACCTGATACTTCAACAGCAACTAAATTAACTCTAGACCTTAGTAGAGACACTGGCCCACCAACGTATGTAACTATAGGTAATTTTCTAGGGCCAGGTAGAGTTATGGTTGAGGTGATGGTTATTCGTGATTCCAAACAGTCATGGAGTAATGAAATAGGACTTGACTTGAATTGAGATAGGAGGTAAATATGGCAGCAGGATTTAAGCTACACAACCCAATAGTGATTACCTTTGATAAATCAGAATATGGGGTGGGTGATACTGTAAGAATGACTGTTAATTATTCAGTAGATGTTCAGGGTTTGTTCTATGGTTCAATGTATTATACTCTCGCTGAAGTTTGGTCTGGCGGGAATCTAATAGATAGAGCAGGAGACCAACATACCTACTTATCAGTAGGTGGAGTGGAAACTGATGAATCGGAACACAGCTTTGAGTTCGATGCTGAAGAACCTGGAACATTTAGTGGTGATGTAAGAATTTTCCCAAAGTCTGGAATTAAACCACCAGGACTATAGAATGTTAAAAATAAAAGGATATTCCCTTATTGAAACTATCCCTTATTCTGCCAAGGATAGAGTGTTGGCATTCTGGGTCAGACAGGTCGGCAGACCTAATGTCAGAGCCTTTACCTACATTGGGAGAAAAGCTAGGAGAATGGTGGCTATTTATATCAAGAAAGTTGCGAACCCAGTCTGCATAGATTGCGGTTCTTGGATTCCATGGGAGGAAGCTGTTCAGGTTAGGCTTGACAGCAAGAGAGCTTATGTTTGCCAGGGTTGCTTTAGGAGCTATGCTTACAGGAATCCAATTCGTCCTGTTACCCCAGAGGTTATAAAAGTATATTTATCAGCTAAACAAAGAGATATAGTCATTCCTTTCCGTTTCTTTGATGTGGGTTATGATTGGGTAACTATAAAGGGAAATACATTATTTATCCCAAGAGAACGACTGGATGAAGCTATAGATATCCTAGATGCAGCAGTTGATATTACTCGTGATTGGGTGTCCGACCCTACAGGTAGGGCTGAACATCAAGCAACTGTAGCTCTCTATAAAAAAGTAATGAGGATGAAAAATGCAATCCCCAAGACCAAGGCTGGCAAGCTTACTAGAGGAAAAATTTAGATGACATATCGAGACTACATAAAGAAAAGAATCAAGACATTAGTCCGTATGGGCTACTTACCTCAAGATGCTATGAGGATAGCTGCTAGGGAATGGAAAAGTGGATTTAGGACTGCTAACCCAAAGAAGGTCTATCGAACAGTAACTACTTTCAGGAGCAAGAGTGACCCAAGCAAAACCTATACTGTTAAGGCAGATGAGCAAGGAAACCTCTTATGTTCTTGCCCAGCCTGGATATTCAAGAAAGGAGGAGTTAGGACTTGCCCTCATATAGAAACAGTGAAAGCGAGAATGAATCCAAGTAAAATTAAATATCGAGCATATCACTACTATCCAGATGAACCTTTTCTTGAGTATAAGTATGACCATCTTGATTTTGAGGATAAAAATGCAGCAATAACTCACTGTCGTAAATCAAGAACTTGTGAACAGGTAAGAGTTATTATAGGTAACAAAGTAAATGGATGGATAAATCTTAGAACTGGTGCAATAGAAAACCCTATTATATTTGATACTCTCTTTGGCAAGCCCAAGGGACTCTATGAATCTTTTCATGGAAATCCGCCCCAAGTGCGAAAAGTCAGGGTTAGAGTTCCGAACAAGGGAGAACAGCTTGTATCCATTGGTAGATTGACAGCGATAGAATATCAGCCGTATGGCAGCTCCAGGCGCAAAAGGACGACCTTCATTCACAAGCTCGGGGACACTGGTTCCAGGATGCTGCCAGAGAAACCGATACTCGCTACAGGGAAGAATGGCAAGGGATTGTTCGTCATTGAGGACAAGTCGAGTCCGAAATTCACTGAAAGGGGCATTGAAGGCTGAAATGTGCAAGAAAGGATATAAGCAAACTTCAGAACATTAAAATAAAAAGAGGACCTTATAACAAGAAAATGCGTTCTACTGAATGGTGTAATAATATATCTGAAGGCAAGCGTGAAGTTAAGCTAGATAAAGCTACGGTTGAGAATCTTTACTGGATACAGGAATTAACTTTAGCTGATATAGGATTTCTTTATGGAACGAATGATAACTCAGTTTGGAGTTTTATGAAAAGATATAATATACCTAGAAGAACTCGATTGGAATCATTCAATTTAACTAATAAATATAGAGAAATCCCCCGTAAAGTTATAACTCACAAGAAAAAGAAACCACTTGGTAGACCACCCATTCTGAATAGAGATTTTACTTCGCAAGATATTCAGCACTATTATTGGGAGTTAGGCTTACCAATGTGCAAATTTGCCAAAGTCTTGCAAACATCTGGAAGTATTATAAGTCAAAAAATGAATGAATGGGATATGCCAAGAAGAAGTAATAGGGAAGAACAGCTAGGGGAAAGAAACGGATTTTATGGGAAACATCATACCGAGGAAAGAAATAAACTAGTAAGCTCAAATACAGAACGCTCTCGAAAGATTGGAATAGCTCATAAAGGAATATCAAAGCCTGGAAAAGAAAATGCCATAAAAGGAGCAGCAAAAATATCCAAGCATCAGAAAGAGAATTGGCAAAACCCAGAATACTCTAAGAAGGTTCTTAGTAAACTATGCTCTCATCCGAATAAACCAGAATCTTTATTATTGAATTTGATAAATATTGCTTGCCCAAACCAATATAAATTCACAGGAGATGGAACTGTAACAATCGCCAATTTGCATCCTGATTTCACCAACTGTAATAGTCAGAAAAAGGTAATTGAGATGTTTGGAGATTATTTCCACGAAGGAGAAAATCCTCAAGATAAAATTAATAGATATGCTGGATTTGGTTTCAGTTGCCTAGTTATATGGGAGCACGAATTAAAAGAGAAAACAGAAGAAGAACTTATCAGAATTATTAAGGATTTTAATAACAAAAATGATGATTGCTTTATTGAGGAAAACCCCCAGCAAGCTGAGGGCTCTCCCGTTTGAGGGCATTTAGAAGGCGAAGCCTTCAAATGCAATAGGTATTATAACAGAAAGATTGTGAGATGTCAAAATTACTAAGCCCAGAAGATAGAAAATTCCTGCGAAAAGGAATGAAATATTTTGGTGTTCGAATGCTGAAGCTAGAATTTTCAGACTCTAAGAAAACATACCCAGACATTTGGATTTCTCTAGACGGACAAATGCCAAAAATTACAGTTACGAGAGAGTGGATGAAGCAAAGCTCTCAAGAAAGACATAAACGCCTAGCTCATGAATTGGGGGGGCATTATGCTTTTAAGTGGAATCACAACGAGTATATGGACAAAGTAGGATTCTCAACTTATCCTAATAAGGATACAATGAGTCCTAGAATTTATAAAGATTTGATAAGTAGAAGGAAACTTCGCAAGCCACAGGAATATATACAGGAAGCGTTAAATGAGTTGGACAAAAGAACACAGAGAAGCTAATACTAAAAGACTTAGAAAACAATATGAAGAAAAACTAGGTTATTATAGTATAACCAAAGAGAAAATAGCGAAACTATATTATGAGGATAAGTTGAGTGTGGATACAATATGTGCTATGTTCCCAGGAGCTAATATTTGGAAGTTTATGGATGAGAATAAGATGCCTAGACGAGCTATGCCCGAGTGTTTTCATGTCACAAAAATGAGACAATTAAGAGAAAAAGGTATTACTGAAGAATTATTGAGAGAACTGTATATTAACCAAAAATTAAGCACTAGGGCAATTGATGAAAAGTTAGGTTGTATGGCTGCTTACTATTTAAGATATTTTGATATTCCAATGCGAAAGAATACTGCTCATAATAGTTACAGAGTTAGAACTGAGGAAGAAAAGAAAAAGCAATCTATTGCAGCGATACAGAGGTTTAGTAATCCTGAGGAACGAAATAAGGTCTCAATTAAGAAGTTAGAATTGATTGCTTCTGGCTGGAAACCAAATGTGGAAGCTGCTCATAAAAGGACAAGGGAACTTTGGGCAAATCCTGAGTATAAAAGGAAGCGTATAGGAACTTTTTTGCGATTAGTTCGTGATAAACCTAATAAATCCGAATTACAGCTTGGCAAAATTATTGATGAAGCTTGCCCTAGTGAGTATGAATATACTGGTAACGGCAAAATTCAGTTAAAGGTTGATGGCAAAACTTTTATTCCTGATTTTACTCATAAATCTAAAAGGAAAGTTATAGAGTTTTTTGGTGATTATTGGCATAGTGCTGAAGTAACTGGATGCAGATTTACTGCAAGCGAACCTGGGAAAATAGATGCTTATCATTCTATTGATTATGATTGTCTTATTATATGGGAACACAACCTAATGAATAAAAGTGAGGATGAAATTATAGAACTTATTCGACAATTTAATATTAGAGAACTAGAACCTTATGTGCCTATGCCGTTTGAAATAATTACGGTAGAAGTTTGATAAGAGAAGGTTTGGGCTATGAAAGAGAAAATTTATAAATACTACGGATATACAATAGTAAAATCAGAAGACAAATTTCTTGTATTCAAATCAGGGAAGTATATAGCAACATACGGTTCCTTGGAAAATGCCAAGAGAGCAATAGAATGGGGAACTATAAAGGGAAATCCACTAACCAAATCTGAAAAAGACCAAATCAAGAAATTAGCCAATGTTCAATACGACATATCTAGGAGGTACAGTTATGACCCGATTAAAAGTTCATTCTATTACGGGAGGTCGGTAGGAATGGGAAAGATAGCTAAGGTTTATAATCCAACTAAAGTGTCAGTTAAAGTTCACCCAGAAGCATTGGAGTCGCTAAAAAGGTATAGGGGAGACCTGAAGTCTGGCCACCTTGAAGCTGCCGAATATTGGAGAGGGCAGGCTGGAGCGTATTTTACTGCTAATCCACTGGAAAGGTTTTGTTGCTCAATTTGCGGTCGTTGTGTCCCAAAATCCCTATTACTGCATCCTAAGTTTCCAGAGAGAATGGCTTGGCTCAGGAGGCATTATCAGCGTGCTCACCCAGCAGAGTTTAGGAAATGGTATAGAAAGAATCCAGTAGTTACAGAACCAAGAGTTAGAATTTTAGCTCCATCTGAGATGCTAACAATTCGGAAGTTTCCTAAATCTGTAATTAGAGAGCTAGAAAAAACTAGACCTCCAGGTCTTGATTGGCCATTCCCAAAGAAACTGAGATTCTATAAAAAGTATGGGCTAATGATATGATTGCACAACAGTTAACTACAGGAGTGAGTTCAATTAATGTAGCTCATGATATAGCTAATAGTTTCTATAGGAGCTATGGATTCAAACCTATTCCTATTTTGTTTAAGGAAATAGCTGGAGCAAGTGGAGCGTTTAGTACTAAGAATCTTTGTATTTACATTTCACCTAGTTTTATTGAAAGGCTAAAGAGATATTCAGAGATAAGAGCTTTTCACGAATTTTACCAAACAGTTAGACACGAACTGGAACATTACAAAAGTTATATTGAAGGTGCAAGAACTTATACTAAGGAGATTGAAAGTCATGCTGATAAAGTCAGTTTAATCGAAGCTACGGAAGCTCTCAACAAATACACTGATGAAGAGATAAACCCCTTGCTTGAAGGAATGGTGACAGGTTTGGGCTTTGGGGCAGGCCTAGCTGCTTCAGGTATGGCAGTCAAGAGGATACTGGGGGTGAAGAATCCATTAAAGTTTTTTAATAGTGTAAAAGAGGCAGATAGATACGCTGATAAAAAAGGTTTATTTTTTGAAATATCAGCAGATGGTAAAAGAGCAGTAGTGGGAACAGAAAAGGAATTAGATAAATTTTTTTATAGTAATGGTCGCCCTACCAAGAAATCTATAGAGTGGCATTATGACAAAAAGAATCCAAGAGGAGGTAATATGAGGAATCCAAAACCTAAGACGCTTTATCAGATGAAAACAAGAATTTTCAATCATGAGCGATTTAGAAAACATTGGGAATATACCCAAAGAGATGACGCAGAAAGATACGCCAAGAAGCTTGCAGACGAAGGTTATAAGACACGAATAACTATCGAGTTTCAACCACATCCATCTGTTCCTAGTGGCAAGTGGTATGTTCTTTGGAAGAAGAGGATAAGGAGTAAAAGTATCAAGAATCCTAGAGCGAAGTGTCCGCATTGTGGTAGGCTTATGGAAATGCATCATCTCAGCAAGCATGGTATGCCCTATTACTGGTGTTCTAAATGTAGGAAAGCATTTGTTAGTCGAGATGTAAGAGAATTCTAAGGAGGTGAATTATGTCAGTAAGACAGGTCACAGACGAAGCACAATACCAACAATGTAGCCAGTGTGGGGAAACTGGAGAACGGCTACCAGTTAGTGGGATTGGCAACCCATTTGAGGTTGGCGATATAACTACTTGGTTAACAGCTAACTGGAAGTGGGTTCTAGGTGTTGGTGGAGGAGTTGGGCTGTTGCTTTGGGTTTTAAGAAAGAAATAATGTAGGAGGTGAAAAATGAATCCAGTATTACGAGGAGAAGCTAGAGCGAAAATATCTAGAGCTGTATGGCAAAGAAGGAGAAGAGAGAGAGCCTATAAAGGTATCTGCTTTTTCTGCAAGGAGCCAGTTTGGGCTAGGGGAGTAAGTGCACAAGGAAAAGCCTGGCACAAAGGTTGCTATGAGGCTTTTAGCATAGGTTTAGAACCTAGACATATTGGAAGAAACCCAAGGCGGGCTATGAGAGGAGAACCAAGAGATGCTTACAGGTTTTATGGGGCAAGAGCATTGAATCCAAAATTGGATAGAGTAGTTTTTAAGAAGGTTAATGATATCATTACTGCCTTTCTACCAGATGTTCCTGTAAACTGGGGTATGGTAATGGCATATCAACACATAGGGCAACATGGTGAAGCATCTATGGATTACTACTATAAAGGGAAACCAGCTAAACCAGAAGAGTATTCTGAACTCAAGAAAGAGCTTGAAAGTAGAGGATATAAACTAAAGGTTATACACAGAATTCCTGCTGGTTCTATTGCTTGGGTAAAGTATAATCCTAGCTCAAGGACAGTTAAATACGGTCACCTAGATGGCATAACTCGTCCTGAAGTCTCAAGGCGAACTTGGGCAGCTAGGAAAAGAGCTGGTGGATATGGAACATGCGAATATTGCGGAGAACCCGTTCACGCTGGTGGGGTTCGCTACAAAGGCAGAGTTTATCACGAAACTTGTGCAAGCCTCAAAAGAGCTGGAGTCCCAGCAAGAGCTATGGCTAACCCAGAAGGGAAAGAAACCCGCCCACCTCGTGAATGGTTCGCCAAAATGCTGCCAGGTCTGAGAGCTTCTTATCCGAAGGCGACTAAGGCAAGACTTGCCCGAATCGCCAGTGGAATTTGGTGGCGCTGGACTCCAGCACAGAGAGAAGCCTTTAGAAAGGAGCGCAGGCTGCCTTCTGGCTTTGCACCAGTAGTAGCTAATCCTAGTGCTTATGTCAGGAGTTCTAATGGTGTGCCTCTGAATGAGGCTGGCAACCCACTTTTGCCTGGAGAGCTATATTTGGGAAAGAGAAAGAGAGGAGTTAGTCCTGTTGAAGCTAAAAGGAGAGGTTGGCTGTAGTTATAGATTATAAGACGAGCTAAAATTTAAGCATAGTATAATTTGACATAGCTCAGTGGTTATGTTATCATTAAATATGAAAGTAAACATAGAAGGAGTGAGCTAATGGCTAAAGCACGGAGAACTAAGATTAAGGAATATACTATGCGTAGAAAAGGTAAGCTAATTCATGTTAAAAGTTACCTTCGCAAACGGCGTTCTAGGAGAAGTTAGTGCCACTAACACATTCTGAGGTAGAGCTTACACTAGTAGGTTGGCTCAATAGCCAAAATTATACGAGGGTGAGAGTAACTAATTCACACTGGAGACCTGATTTAGCTTTCCTTAATGATGAAATTGTGTCTGTATATGAGATTAAGCCTGAACTAATTAGCTATAGTGAGCTACGGCAAGGTCTAATGCAATGTTTAGAGGGGTTAATCAATGGTTATAAATCGTATTTAGTTATTGATGATAGCTATATTCCTGAACTAAATAAATTTTTACCATTCTTGCCAAAACTTGGAATAATTATGTATTCTGCAAATAAACAACTATCCTTAATATCAGAATCGAGTATACCAGAACAAGCAAAAGAGGTATCTAAATTAGCTACCATATATACTAAGGAAGAATCTGAAATAGTTATACCAATCCACCAACATAAGAGAAAAGGACATAAGAGAGGAACAGCAGTTAAAGTTAGAGCTTGTGTTTACACTCGTCAGAGTGGTGTAACTATAAGTTCACCTGCTTATACTCGGAAAAGACCAAATAGAAAATCTCATAAGAATAACTTGTTAGGAAATAAAATATAGGAGGTTAAAAATGGCTAAAAGGAAGCGAAGTAGAGGAGCAGTGGGCGTGAAGGGCTATTCCTATGTTCGCAAGGGCAAGAGGATTACCGTCCGTGGTTACAGACGAAAGAAGCCCAGAAGGTAAAAGGTAATAGAAAGTATCTCAGGAGGTGAATTAAATGGCAAAGCGAAAATACTACTTCCGCAAGGTCAAGGGTAAGAGAGTCCGCTGCAAGATGCCGAGGAGAAGGTAAAGACTGAGGAACACAATGTCTAAAATGGGCTATGAGGTAGGGTAGATTTAGTGACTAACGATGCTAAATGGGCTTATCTTGCTGGCGTAACTGATGCTGATGGCTCGCTCTATATTAGTAAATATGGTGAGGCAACGCATGTACATTACAAACCCTGCATTTTCGTGTGTGGAGACCCATTACTTATGTCTTGGTTACAAGGCAATATAGCTAAGGGTAGTATGCAAATAAGAGAGAATTGTTGGGGCTGGAGGATATACAAAAAGCAACTAATAAGCGATGTCCTAGATAGCATAATTCCTTTCCTGACTACTAAAAAACAAGAAGCAGTAATTTTACGAGGGTATTTGGACTTGCCCTCTAATAAATGGTGCAAGCATGATAAGGAAGTATGCTACCAGCAACTTCGGCAACTGAAGCGAAATCGGATGAAGGAGAAATGGGTAGAATTAAGCAAGCTAAGTCCGTATCAGGAAGAACTATTTAGTAAGGAGGTATATCATGGCTAAAAGGAAACCAAGAGTCAAATATGGGAAAATCGGCCCCCCGAAGTCAGCAAAGAGGAAGCTTTGGATGAAGCACATTGCTAAGATGAGGAGAAATCCCAGAAGGCGAAAGCGCAGCAGACGCTAAGTTGAAATTCACTTGTGAGAAAGCCCTGGCTGTTGCGTTCATCTTAGGTTCTTTCCCAATTTGGCGAAAAGCCAATGTAGGCGAACCTTTGAATTTGTGGCAGTTAATGTATTCGTTTGCCACAGACCCACAACTGCACTTACCAGTAGATGAGGCAGTTGAGAGATGCAGGGAAGCGTATCTGGAGATATATGGGTAATGCTTGGAAGACAATTGCCGTATTTGCAACGGTGGCATTCTTCATTACCCCTATATTTCGGAGTGGGATGAGAGGAGGCCTAACAGGATGGGAGTGGATTGTTAACCACTCGATATTCGGCCCAAAAGTAGAGTATGTACCCGCAGAAGCATACCTTGATATCTTCAAGGGGAAAGGAAAATAAATGCCACCAAAAGGATACAAGTTATCAGCTATAGCTAAGGAGAATATTAGGCAAGCTACACTTAGAAGAGGTGTTGAGGCTAAAGTTGATAAAAGTGAACTCTATTCCCTTTACTGGGATAAGCAACTATCAGCTAGAGAAATTGGTGAACTTAAAGGTGTTGTTGAGGGAACAGTATTTACATGGTTGTGGAGATTTAAAATACCTCGACGAACCCATAGTGAGGCAACAAAACTTGCTTTTCAAAAACATCCGTACCCACTAAAAGGAGAAAAACATCCAGGATGGAAAGGTGGAAGAAAGAGCAAACCTGGATACTATACTTATATTCATATTTATTCAGACAACCCATTTTACAATATAGCAGACAAGAGTGGTTGGGTAGGTGAACATAGGCTAATAGTAGCACAACACTTAGGCAGGTGTTTAGAAAAACACGAAGTTGTTCACCACAAGAATGGTATTAAAGATGATAACCGAATAGAAAATCTAGAGTTATTCCCAATCCAAGCAGAGCACTTATCTATATGCTATTTGAAGAGAGACTTAAAGAAGCAAGAAAAGGAAATAAGGCTACTGAAAACACAAGTTAGAATACTAACAGAAAGATTAAGCGAGAGCACTATCGCTCAAAAGATAAAATGACCAAACCAACAATCGGAGACTTTGTCCTTGGGCTTGCCTACCAATATCTGTTTGGCAAAGATAAAGGAGAGGAAGAAAAGCCCCAGATTCCTGAGCTTGGCGAGATTGCGCCGATAATCAAACTGAGGCATAAGGATGGCTCAGTGATTCTAGTTATAGGGAGGCGGGGCATTGGGAAAACAGTCACTATATTAAGGTTGGCTGAAATTATAGGCAAGCCAACCTATGCCATTTTCCCAGAGCAAACACCCCCAAGCTGGGTAACTGAACTGAAGCTGGAGCAATTGGATACTGAGCCTCCACCATATTCAACCCTTCTGTGTGACGATTTGCCAGTGTATATGGGAAGTCGTGACTACTACAACATACTAGTGCAACAACTGGAAAAGCTGATTCCTATGGTTCGGCACAAGCGGAAACTGACATTAATATTCTCCTCACAAAGCTCGGCGCAAAGCGACAAATATGTTCTCGATTCCGACCTAGTGCTTCTCAAGCCCGCAAATCTGCTTTTCGCCGACTTGGAACGGAGCAGCGTTTCCAAATTATATCGGCAGATTATGCCTATTTACGATAGGATGAGCGAATACCAGCAAAAGCGGCATATCTTTGTCTTCGCACAAGATTACAAAGGCCTAGTTAGGATAGACTTACCTAGTAAGTCCTAACTACACTTTCACTATTCCCTCAGCAGAAACTTCTCTAGCTTCCTCAGGTTCAATCGTTCCCCAAGTCAAGGTATAAGGCACGCCATATTGAGTTCCTGTTTCCTTGTGAAGTCCTTTGTGTCCTTTTTCAAGCTCACAGTGGAAAGTGCAAGTATTGTCGCCAAAATCATCACCAAATTCTATTGTTGCTTTGCACTTTATTCTCTTACCTCTCTCAGCTGACTCATCAGGCACTATATTCAATTTGTTGCTATCACCAGCTGCTCCATTTCTAGTGTTCCAACCTCTATCTTTGTTTGTATTACCAATGTTCCAACTGCTATCTCTATTTGTGTTCATCTTTTGTCTCCTCTAAATTATTATAGCCATAAAAATTAGGATAAACTAGGAGAACAGAATCCCATTCTACAATTATTTCACCATTATAAAACCAACATCTAGTTTCTGGGTTGTGTTCATAGAGACTATTCTGCACCATCTTTTACCTCCTGTGGCATCTCCCCACTTTTTAAGGTTTCAATATCTGGCTCCCATGCCCATAGCTCGTCGGGAGAAATTGCCTTTTCCAGCCATTCCCCTACTGCCTTGAGGGTTTTGGCATCCTGGGCTTGTAGCATAGCCCTGTCAGCATTATTGTAGATAGCCTCGATATCCTCACTGTTGAAACCTCCCTCTGTATTCTGAATTAAGTCATTGGCCAGCCTATGGGCTTCTTGATTGAATTGCAACCTCTCTTCGGGTGATAGTAACCATTTATTCATTTTTACCTCCTATATTGTTATCAATCCTCTCCTGATAGCCTTAACCACAGCACCTGTCCTGTTCCTCACTCCCAGTTTCCGATATATTGTGTGCAGCTCATTCCTCACAGTTTGCTCTCCTATGCCTAGCTCTAATGCAATCAACTTGTCTGACCTCCCTTGTGCTAGCAGCTTTAGGAGTTGCAGCTCATTTGGTGTGAGAGTTATCTATCACCTCCTTCACATAGCCATCTTTGAGCATATTCCTCATGGCAGCCCTGTATGCCATATTCCAGATAGTAGGCACTTCTCCGCCCTCGAAAGGCTTTGCTACCCTATCCACTATGGCTAGCTCAGAGATAGAGAGGATTTCATCTAGAGCATCTTTCATAGCTTGGTCAGGGTCGCTGTGCCAATCCCATGAATATATTTTCCATAGTTTATCCTCTAAATTTTCTCTGGCTTTATCCCTTATTTCTGACATCTTTTGCCTCCTTTATCAATGGTGCTACTGCTACAAAGTCAAGTCCCGACTTAACCACCTCCTTGCCTACTTTTATCAGTGCCTCGTTCCATCCTTCCATATACGGAGTCCTCTTCTCGTAGGGAGACTCACCACCTATAACTTTTTCTGGGTATATTGGAATGTCCATTAAAATGTCAAACTCCCCAACCTTTATCACTACACCTTGAGAATAGAGATACTCTAATATTTCCTTGGAAAAACCGTCCCGTAATTTATTAGGGTTCATTGGTTCTGTAAATGGCTCGGGACAAAATTCTGTATTGAGTAGGTATTGACGGATTCTTAATATTATTTGTATCAATTCTTCTCTTATCTCTTCCTGCTTAGTCATCTTTCACCTCCTCAATTGTCACTCGATAGGTTTTATTAGGGTCTAGCTTCCACCTTAGATGCTGCTCGTCTTTATCACTAGGCCAACTACCATAGCCATTACCTACATCAATAATCTGCTTCCCAATCCAGAGCATAGGAATATCATGACTCTCTGTGTAGAAGGAGGCATCAATATCCTCAATCTTTGGTTTGCCCTCAATTACCTGAATTACCTTAGTCATTATCTTTCACCTCCTGCTGGTCAGCATAAAACTCCTTGTCCTTTCTAGCAATAGCTTCTAGTTTCCAATACAGCAAGTCATCATCTCTTTCAGCCTCACGACGCTCCTCTAATTCGTCACTCTTATCTACTTCCCCCATCTGTTACCTCCTTATCTCACCATAACGTGAGTGTCTGTAGATTCCACGGATTAGTTTCAAGTTCATCGCACAATGCTCTGATAGCATCAATTGGTGTATCCCCAAAGCCAGCAATGCCTTCTTGCAAATCCTCACCTACAAGAGCACACCATTTGTCTCCGTCCAAAGATATTTTTATTTCCAAAATATCCATCTTTTACCTCCTTACAATACTAATTTATAGTAATTTTGGGTGGAGAGACAGGTGCATGAGTCTCGCAAAATGGTAAGTAAAGCGAGGCCGAATACTCGGTCGAAGAGCATTCCGCACACCTGTCTCTCATGCTTTAGCTGTCTTCTCATTACATTGGAACTGCTTTCCGATTTACAGTCAATTTCCCAGAAATCCAGTTGAGTTTAAGCTCAAAGTCTTGCCTCTCTTCTACCACCTCTATAGCTTTATAAGCAGGACAATCCTGCTGGTGGCACCAAAGTTGTCCAGTAAAATGATGCAATGGACATCGCCAACATATACTGCTTTCTATTATAAGTTTAACATAATCACTCCTTATACAATCTGTTATTATTCCAGTACCTATATTAAACTTTTCAAGAGTATGTTTTCTCTCTTTCTCAATAAGGTAATATTTTCCAGTGTATAGTTCCAAAAGTAGAGCAAACCTAGCATTCCCATACTCGTTAAGATACTCGATAACTTGAATGAAGGGAAGATACATATTCTTAGGAAATCTTGACTTTATCTCAACTAAATAAAACCCATTGTAAAGAGTTAAATCGGGACCGCTGTGAAGGTTAATTCTGCACGGAATACTATGCTTGTGCAACAAACGATATAACTGCTCGGTAGCATCTCGTTCATTGGTCTTACTGATATTCGCACTTAATGACTTCAGTTCTTCTAGTTCACAAGGTAATTCGTCATTACAGGCAGCAAACACTCCAAGAAAATATTCACTCATTAGGGCATAATCTTCAGTACATGGGAACAGCTTACCCACAGCAAATGGCCTATTTGTTCCTATTGCTATATACCACTGATTGTCTAATTCTATAGAGAAAAGTGGATACATTCGCTCTGCGTACCTTTCAATGTATTTGCTGACTTGCTCGGTATTTTCTATTATCATCTCTATTTCATATAAGCAGAAAGCTTCTCGTGCTTCCTCTTAGTTTCCTCTTCAATGGTATGAACATATCTGCTAGTTGTTGTTAATCGCTTATGTCCCAACTGCTGCTGAACTTCCTTAATTGTTGAGCCTGTCTCCAATAAATATGTGGCAAAAGTATGCCTGAGCAAATGCGGATAAATTCTCGGAACATATTTTCTTAACTTAGCGAATATGTAAGATAGTTGGTTATAGGTAAGTCTAGTGCCTCTAGAAGATATAAATAATGCTTTCTCATTTTCAGCAACCTTCAATTCTCTCTGGGTAAGATAACTTTCTAGAGCTTCAATACATTCTGGAGTAAGTAAAACTCTTCTCCGAATTCCGCCTTTACCTAAAATTTTGATTTCTCTCCTTTCTATGCTAACCGAATCTACATCGCAATTTATGACCTCACTATGCCTCAACCCCGTAGAAAACATAATTAGTAGTATGGCTAAATACAATGTATTATCTTTGCAGGCATCCCAAAGTCGTTTTAGTTCTTCTGGGTTAAGGAAATCTTGCTTTGGTTCTTGCTTGAGTTTTAGATTACTAAACACGATATTGGCCGACTTATTATTTATCTCTCTAATTTCCTGTAAATACTTAAAGAAGGCTCTAATGCAAGCTGCATGTTGTAACTGTGTTGTCTCCTTGAATGTTGTCTCACCTTTACCTTTTCGTTCGCTGAGGAAACTTTTGTATTTGTCTAGATGAAAAGGAGTTACTTTATCCCAACTATCAATACTTCTAGATTTTAGGTATGAATATAGCCTTTCCAAGCAATTTTTATACTGAACTATAGAACCTTCAGCAAACCTATTGCTTGCAATATGGTTATAGTAATCATCTAGTATATTTCTCATCATTCAATTAAATTATATTTTAACTAAATTATATTATACCCACAAAAATTTGTCAAATTTCAACCTTAAGTGATTGTGTTTCGTATAGCCTACTAAGCAGACCTATCACTTCTGCAATTTCCTGTTCGACCCTATTATGACCTTCATGGTGGTTTATTGCATGAGCTACCTCACCTATTTCCTCTTGAATTGCAATCATTAAGTCAATAGGTGTTCGGTCAACACTTCCCCATTTCGCTTTTCCCCTTTCCTCCTCAATTACGACTTTATCAATTAAATCCTGTATCATTTATCCTCCTTAATCCTTTACGCTTTCTTCCCATTTCTCCCCATCCCAAACCTTATTCCAACGTTCCTTCATTACGAAGGCAAGCCAAAGTTGTTCCATTGACCAATCAATTGATATTCCATATTCATTCATAATAAAGTGAGTAATTGCTCTTAGCTTCGCTAAGTTATATTTAGGCTTTGCTATCATTTCCTGTAACTGGTCTTGGCGAGGAAGCCAAACAACATCTTGACCATAATAATCTGGGGAATCGCTCTCCCAGTAATAGCTAACCCATTGTTGGCAGGGATTGCCGTTCCCATAGTTCTCTAACCAGTAAAACCAAGGATGCCCCGTGATTTTTATAGATTGAGTTTTCTTAACGTATAGATAATTACCATCCTCCTCCTCATCAAGGAGACCTTGTATCTCTTCTGCCTTCTCACACATCTTGATATATTTCTCAGTTGTATCCATTTTTCTCTCCTTTGAAGGCTTGCCAATCCTCATCGGACACTACAAAGATATGATAACCCTTTGCAGTTGTTGCTGAAGATTTATTTAACTCAAGCCACTCAATGTCAGCCTGATGTGCAGCATCAGCACCAGCCTCATAGACCGAAAACTCTGGCTGTTCATTCCAGCTTTCTTCACCACAGCCAAAATTGCCTGTCTTGCGAAATGGATTCTGCCATTTTGCCTTAGGTCTCCACATTTTTCGCCTCCCGTTTCTTGAGAGCTTGCCACCAAGGAGCTACATATTGCCTACCATCAGAGGTTCGGAAATCTAGGTTCATTAAAGGATTGCCATATCTGTCATAACTGAAGTCATGCTCCTCAATCTCCTCAAATATCCTCTCCACTCTTCGCTGGCACTCAGCATCCTTGATGGAGGCTGTCTTGGCATCTTGGGCTTTGGCTAGAACCCGATGATAACAAGCATTTCCAGCAATGGCTTCAGGGAAATTGTATTTGTCTGGAACGCCTTGTGTCCTTTGTTCTTCTGTAAATAGTTGAATAAAATCGTCATCCGTTAGCAACCTACTCTCATCAGGCTTTGGCTTAACTTCATCAGCTTTTATTGGTATACAGGTTGACTCACCAGACATGCAACCATCTGTATCAGGGTAGTTAGGATGGTCTTTGGCAAATTGCTTTACTTGTGCATCCAAGATTTTGTGCCTTTCGCTCATTGGAAGTTTCATCATTTCCTCGTTAGTTAATTTCTTCATTTCAGACTTTGGCTCAAATAGTTTGCAGATTTGGTGGGCTTGCTTCTCACAATTTTGGCAAGCTGGATTATTAGGTATAGGACATATAGGACATATTTGTATAAACGGCTCAAAGCATTCTGGGTTAATTATCTTCTTCACTTCCTCAATCTTGCTCATTTTTCACCTCCGTATTGAGATAGTTTATTTGGTATTAGAGATTGGTTGCCATAGTCTTATTGGGTGAACATCCATATATTTATGTTTCAGTTGTTCATCTCTTTCAATAAATTGACAATTCATACAAAGCACTCGTAAAGGCAAATCAGGGTAATTATTTTTCTTAAGCCAATGATAAAACTTAGTTCCTACTAGCTTCCCCATTTTTCTTTCCTTATTGCCTCCACCACCAATATGGTCAAGCGATAAGCAAGATAACCTACTCTCTTTACAGATTACACATTTGCACCCACCATAGTGAGCTAATACTTCCTGCTTAAGCTTAATCCCACATCTACGGTTAAAGAATGCAACTCTATGCGGATTACGTTTTGCCCACCCCATCCTTGCCTTAGCTCTTTGCGCAATTTGTTCTTTATGCTTTGCATAATATTCTGCTTGGTATTTCTTAACATGTTCTCTGTGTCTTGCATACCATTCACGCCGTCGTCTATTACCTGCCTTTGTCATATTTATAGTTTATCATGAAGACGAAATATTGTCAACATAGTTCGGAATAGCTTCCACAATATCTTCTACAGTCTCCTCCTCAAGCTGCAGCTCAACTACAATATCCTGTATGGTCAATCCTTTGTTCCAGAGTTCTATTACTGTTGCTTCAATGTTCATTCTCTGTCTCCTTCAGCTCGGGGTTTTCATCTATTCTGTTTCTTATGGTTGACCAATCAACACCAAATTTCTTGGCAATCAAATTTATACTCATTCTGTCGTGCAACATTAGTCCTAACTCATCTAGCGGAATATTTCGTCTTTTCTTTTGCTTTATTCCCTTTCGTCTTCTATTTGCTTCACCTATCTTCCTTCCATGCTCTTCGCTTAACTTTCTCCCGTGGAGGTGAGATGATATATGCTCACCCTTTATTCTTACCTCAAGATTGCTCTCATAACAATTTAGATGATTTTCATCCTTGTGGTGAATAACGATAGAATTTGATGACCTGCCTATTACCACTTTCTTTAGGAATAGGTACATACCTATTAGTCTATGAATATGTAAAGTAACATTGCGAGCTTCTACCGCAGGATATTCTCTCCAAAGGAAAATTACCTTCTTATGATATATAGGTTTAGGATAAAAATACCAAATAAGTGCCTCACTCAATAACTTAGAATTAAATTGACAGTTACACTGATTATCAAAAATTATTGGCTTTTGTTCTTTTATTATCATAACCCTATTTTATAATTAAACTTCTGATTTGTCAAGTAGATGACTATCCTGATAGATATTGCCGATGATTTCTGATTTAGGAAAACTTCTTGCTGTAAGTATTCCTATAAAGGGATTATCAATGTGTGGCTCGCCATACCAACAACCATTGAAGGTATCATAAATAATCTTAAAGAAGTTATCACTCCATTTGAGCCAATCCCCCTCATAAATCTCCTTGCCATTCTTGTCGGGGAGACCTATGTACTCTCCTAATGTTTCGCCATCAAGTTGACCATCCTCTATCCCATAGAAGAACTCAGCTAAACCAAATTTACCAGAATATACCCATTCCCCTGTCTCCCTATCCTTGGCTCTAAATTTAATCTTTCTCACTTTCTCCTCCTTTTAGCAGCTTAGGATTCTCATACTTACTGCCAATGATTTCTTCTTCATAGCAAAACCAAGCACAATAGTCACCGAATTTCAAATTGCCCCTACGGTCATAATGAACTAACTGTGATATAAGTCGCTCATCAGGCACCCCCTCAAACTGGCTAACTCGGCAATTGATAAGGTCGCCAGCATAAATCTCCTTGCCACTCTTGTCCTTACGTCCTATATATTCAACTAAATCTACTTGGTGTAAGCCGTAGGTTTCGCCAAGTGTATTAACAGCTATAATAGTCCCATCTTTGGCAAAAACCAACTGGAATAAATCAAGCCATCTATGGTTTAGTTTATCCCAAACTCTAAATTTATTCTCCTTCATTTCTTCACCTCCTTCAAATCAATCCTAATGATGCTGCCACCAACTCCTGGAATCTCATAGCAAACTGCCTCATACTCCTTGCTGTCAATCTTGATAGTTACATCCACTCGCTTGTAGCCAGAAGCCAGGAGCTTGATTGCGCTAGCTAATTCTTTTTTCATTTCAAAACCTCTAGCAAATCTAGGAGACGAATATGTTTACTAACTAGCTCACAATAGTCATCCTGCAGCTCGCCAAGAGATACTCCAACATCACATATACCCCAAAAATTTTCTATTTCCTCCTGTATCACAACTGCCTCTTTCTCAAGCCTGGTAATCATTTCTCCAATTTCCTCAATGTCTTCAGTCCGCAACAGCTCCTTGGCATACTCAAGCAAGCACTCCCGATAGTATTGGTTGAGGCTAAAGTCGCCTTCACACCTTTGGGAATGAGCTTCTTCCATTCTTGATTTCAGTTTATCAAGTTCAGCCACTTAATATCTTCCCTCCTTCTAGGTATCAAGCAAAGTTACTATTGTTACTTCACCGTATATCTTTTTAAGTGTATGGTATAATCGCTTACCTTCAGGAGTTAAATCTGTAACATTGGGAGTGAAGTATTCCTCTTTATTATCCGACCAAAGACTTAAGCCTGTGCTGCCAACCAAAACACCAGCATCTATGGGTTGAAGAGGAAAATCTGTATAGCTTCTTTTCCTATCTAAAAATGGAGGCCAATTGCGAGGTTTTATTTGGCAATCTTGAAGTGGCCACATAACATATCCCCCGAAACAGACTTGCCTCTCACTCCCACACGGTTTTTGCTTCACCACAAAAAAGAAAGCTAGACCGCCTTCTCCCGAATCTTCATATCCAATTTGGGGAAGATTAACCAACATAGGATTTCCGACATCTTTTGACCTTCCTGTCATTTACTTTCCCTCCTTCTTCAGTTGCTCAATTCGCTTACTGTTTTCCTTCCTTCGTAATCTTAAGTAAATTTGTTTTTCTCTATATTTACTCATTTCCCCTCTCTCTTTTACCTCCTACACCCAGATTTTATCGTATCTATTGTAATCTGGATTCCAAACGATAATAGGTTTTCTTTTTTTAGTTGGTTTCATTCTCCTTTACCTCCAATCCTATTTTCATGTCTATGATGTTGTTGCCATCTCCTATCCAGTTTCCGTACTTCAGATATTATTACAAGCCATATTACTAAACACAAGGTAGGTGCTAGGAATAACAATACTACACCCCAGAAGTCCCAATTATCGATTGGTTTGTTCATTTCCTACCTCCTTTCATTTTCTCTCCTTACAGTATTTACAATCGCACTTGTCTTTTCCATACTTATGAGGGTCATAATAGTGACCACAGCCAGGACACTTTGTAATCGGACCTGGACACCCGTAGACAGGAGTGTTGCACTTCTCACAAACCCAGGAAGGACTCAAGAAGGATTGCTTCATTTCCTATCTCCTTTCAAAAAGGTTCGCCATTTATATCCCATAATTTCTCAAAGTCATCATCTAATCGTTGCCACCGTTGGCGACGGTAGAGTATGTCCGATTCTATGAAGTCAGCATCAATTAACTCTGTATGATAAGCATAGATTATAAAGGAATGGTAGCCTTTACCACTTTCTCTTAATGCTTTAGCTTTGGATAATGCTTGCTTAAGAGTGGTGTAGCCATCAATATCTCTGAAGTCGTCTTTATCTTTAAGCCACCAATTGACACCGTAGAATGTTCTCATTTCCTTTCCTGTATCTTATTATATAAGTATTATATCACACTTCCTTCAGCTTGTCAAATCCTCTCAAGAAGTTGTAGATTCCCTCAGCCACCACATTTCCAATCCCAGGAACACTTCTCAGCGTCTGCATATCAGCTCCAAACAATTCCAGTGGTGACCTGAACACCTTTGCCAGCTCCATTGCACGAACAATTTTGATAGAGGGCAAGCCTTGAAGGAAGTGAAGATACCTTTCTTCCTTGGTCAAGATGAACAGCTTTGGCTCAGGGCTTAGCCTTGTCCTGATGGACAAATGCTTGTCTTGGTCGAAATATTGCTGTACCCCTTTCAAGCATTCTACCGTGTCGGGAATGTTGTCAGTGAATTCCACGTCTATGCCCTCAACATACCTTATAGAGCGGAACAGCGACCTTATCCCCGACTTGAACCATCTGCTAGGCCTCCTGCCCAAAAGCAGTCTTCCTTCCCTGGTGTATCTTCCTCTGCCCTCAGATATTAGTATCTGATAGTCCCCTTCTTCTCGCATGGCAGCAAATTCTTTGGACAAACGACCATCATCAACACTTGCCAATAAATCATCAGGGAATCTCTTTCTCTCAATAGCTATAATTCCCCTCTCGGTAAATATCTTGAAGTCGTATGGTATGTTAGCTTCTATACCAAAGTCACCTAGGGCCTGCTTGATTGGCTTGCGCTCATTGGAACTCACTAGAATTGACATTACTGCATTATCCACTTAGATACTGCAAGTACTGTTGTTATAATACCCACCAAATCAATTATAACCGCAAAGGTAAGGTTGATTCCTACCTCCACTGCAATACAAGTAATTAGAGACCAGAAAGAAGCAATTGCAATACAAGCTGAAATATCTCTTAATCCCATTTTCCCTCCTTTAAAATTGACATATTCCTTTTATCATGTTATACTTGTTTTAATCTTAATGGGCTTCGCCCATTACAGATTGCCCAACAAACGGCAGAGGCCCCGAGAGGGGCTTTTGTCATATAGCAATATCATTTGGGCGACTCCTCATCAATATCCTTTGCAGAGCCGACTGATACTCTTTTCAGCAGCTTTGCAAATTGCCAGAGACGCAGTCTCTGCATCGGCAGTGTGGTGGGGTAACCAGTTGCCACCAATGGAGCAGAAATAAGCCTTTGATTTTTTCCTTTTGGGTGATTGTGTTAGCATGCGTATTCTCAACCCTCGTTTATTTAGCTCAGGCACAATCTGCTCAAAGCAAGCATTGGGGTTGTTGGTAAATTCAATATTTTGGTTAGCTGGTTCCCAAATTTTAAATTCCAAGTCGTATTCATAATCAGGCTTGCCACACTTGCTGCAGTGGGAAGTGACAGGGTCACCCTCATCTGATTCTGTGAACTCGTGCCAGCACAAGCCTAGCCATTCTGTTATTTTCTTATTTAGTTCTTCATTCTCCACCTTTATTCTCCTATTCTTCTACTGGGTAGCTACAAAATCAAGACACTTACCTGTTAATATTTTATGTTCGTCTATCTCTAGTCTTGCCATATCTAAGCCACATCTACCATTCCGTAGTTTATTTATACAACCTTTATGTTTGCAGGGATAACGAAGATTAAAACCTCCATTGTAACGACATAACCAGCGTTGAAGAACTTTAGCGTTCAGTCCATATTGAGTTCCTTGCATTTTCTCCCTATCTCCTTTCCTTTATTTCCCTCCCAATCCCAAGTAATGAGCTTAGGTTTATTGATACCAAATCGTGCTATATGGTCTTGCTCTTTCAGCCACTCTAATAAGCAATCTGCACTACAAAAATGCCAATAACGACTATGGGAGCTAATACTATACTGCTTTAGTAGATAGAAATTAGTCATTGGTGTTTCTTTCCCACATTCAAAGCAAGTTAGCATTTCGTTTTTCCTCCTTTATTGAGAGCAGCCTGCCATTTCCCTTTTAGCTCTTCCCTAATAGGGAAAGATGAATTGGCAATCCGTAAAGGGTCACGACCTCACCCTTCAGCTCCCCACTTTCCAATAGAACAGTAGTAGTATTTTCCTTCTCCACTATGTTCTTTTCCTCAAATTTGGAACTTAGGAGCTGAGTGAGGATTGCCTTAGCTTTCTCAGGATTGTATTGGAAAGGATTGTCCTTGTGGACATCGGCTATATTAGTAACCTCAGCCTTCAGGATGTCCTTCCTAATAGCCTCCCAAGATTCTGGGTGGTTGAACACATCGAGGGTGTCGAAACCATCAATGGTAACTAGGCAGAAGCCAACTTGGTTTTCTGCTTTGGGTACCTTTTTGATGATGGCCTCAAACTTCTTGTTGGATTCCCTGAGCCGACCAGCTAAGTCGTCAGATGAAGTTGTCCAACTGCTAGTTGGGATAGTACCGTAATCTCCGCTAGCTGCCATATAGGAGCACATTCTGTAAGTGGCATCAGACATACTAGCAGACATTTTGTTTATGCTACCCCAAACCTGGCTTTGGCTAGGCTGCCCGTCACCAGACTCATAACCCCAATCACGGTAAAGAGGGCTAACATCTGGTCGTCTAGTTAAAACTGTTCTCCTAACTTGAGCTGGAACAAACCCATCTGGTTTAACTTGCTGACCTGCCCTAATCCCCTCGCTTGAGTGAACGCAAACACACGAAGCCATTATCTTTTCTCCAGACATTAAGAATTGAGACATAGTAAGACTTCTCTCCTGGGTTGCCCCAGAGAGAATCTCACCAGACTTCAGAAGCACAGGTAGTTCATACTTGTTCTCTATCTCTATTTGGCTGATAGAGCCAGTGTCCTTAATCCGAACCTCATCCTTAACTTCCGAGAGAAGGCGATAAGCTCTGGGCGTCTCGACCACTCTAGTGATAGGAATAACTGCCACCAGGGAGAACTCGGAGAAACGCCAAGGGTCTCCAATGCGATAGCCGTTCTTCTCTGATGCAATGTCGAGCAATAGGTCAGTTGTTAATGAACTCATATCTTAAACCTCCTTGGCAGGCTGCTCTCCTAATTTTTGTTTATGATTTTAGTCATAAGAATAATTTCAATCCTTGATATAATTACTATGAATAGCCAAAAGAATATTGTCCACCATAGCTCAACACTTTTAGTAATTGCAGTAAGGACACCCATAACGCAGGCACAGATAATTATAAGGTAGTCTGCTATTTTCCAAAACCGATTCATATTTACCTCCTTAGCTATTCTCCAATCGTAGCATGAATATTGATTCCCTGATGGCAGTACGGGCATTCCAATACTGTCTTATGGCCAAGATAAACCTTGCTATCATGTCTGGTGAGCTCTGGGGTATCAGTTACATATCCTTTCCCACCACAGGAAGGACAGGTATGCCAACTAATTCCAGTAACAGTATCAGCATCATCTGGCCATATCTTCCCACTTCCATGACATTTGGGGCAAGTCATTATCATAGTTCACCTCCTTTCCTATTTATTTGCCTCGCCTGGCAGTGTCATCCAATGAGGGCAATCCATATCCTTACGAAGGTATACAATGCGTTTCATGGCTTCTATGCTGAGCCTATCAGCCTCATCTATATCTTCAGGGTCAGTTTTAAGAAATTCCTCTCCCGTGCGGAGTTTAATCTCGATAGCTTTTTCGATTGTCAATTTCCGCCTCCTTCTGCTATTTTCCATAAATCAATTGGGTAGTAATGCTCTTTGGGGATACTCCCATCAATTACCCCTTTCTTTAATAAATCCTCATATATTTTATCTCTAACCTCATGCAGCATTTTGAGAGCGTGTTCCTCCTCAATTTTAATATCGCACTCAGGCCAGCAACCTTTAGGACAGGCTGTTATCATAGTTCACCTCCTTTCGCCTTCATGAAAATTTCCCGTGCCTGTGCTTTGACCTTATAGTAGGTTGCCTCTGCCTCTACCTTGGCCTTCTGACAATCTGCATCTGCCTGTTCTATGGCCTTGTTGTAGGTTTCCCATGCTTGTGCTTCGGCCTTATCGTACGCTACCTGTGCTAACCTTTTTGACATTTCGCCTTCTACCATATTCACCTCCTTTCCTTATTTCTTGCTTGGCTGATAATACTGGGGCAAATACTGCATAATCTTCTGCTTTAGTGCTTCTTCATCTTTTAGTTCGTGTTCCCATATCACCAAGCAATCATAACCGTATTTTTTGTAATAGTTAATTTTATCTTGCGGGTCTTCGTTTCTATGCCAATAGTCACCAAACAATTCTATCAGGACTTTCCTTCCATTGATATTGCTAAAATCTGGACACTTACCACCTATTATCAGTGAGCCATCACCTGTATATCTCCAATCGTTTGGAAAACAATCATCTAATATACCCTGTAAAGCTAGTTCAGCTTTATTTGGTTTAGAATGAATTGCTTTCATCTGGTTAGTCGCATATTCTATAATTTGCCACAATCTCTTCATCTGTATTGAATTGGCTTTGCCTATTTTGCTTTTAGTTTCCTTAGTTCTAGGTTTTCCCCAATTAGGATTTTTCTTACCAAAGCGAATAGAGCTTTCCCATTGTTTACTATTGGGTTGCCATTTATATCTTCCTTCCTTTTGTCTTTTTTGTTCTGCTTCTCTATGATGCTTCTTATAGTTGGGGGTTTGCCACATCTCTTTCATCATCTTTGATTGTTGGTTTTTGTGTTCTTTGGTTCCTAAAACTTTTAGATTAGCTAGTGATATTTTGGTTTTCTTTTCCCCAGGACATAGGATACTTCTTATTCTGCTATCGACTTCTTTTGTTAAGTTTTTGTTCCAGGGAACTCGTCCTTTATTTTTTCCTTGCATTGCTTTACTATGATTATCTTTTGCTAACTGGGATAAAATCCAGTGGTCTGTTCCTCTTTTTCGCTTTGTTTCCCAAGCTTTTAGAGCAATATTTTTAGCTTCAATGCTTCCTTTTGGAAAACCCATTTTCCTTCCTTTTTAAAGAATATAATACAAATTCAAATTAAGGAGTATAGTGTAAACTTAAATATTGAATACTAAAATCCCAAAGTTCATCACGCTCAAAAAGCTCACGGCCCGGCAAATCTTTGTCCGTCGTGATGTGCCAAGTTACATCTCTCCCTCTCTTCTGCTGGGTGAGCAAAAACACAGAATGAGGCTGGTGGCCTATCTCTTTTTGCCCTCTTGGAAGTATGCCCAGCCTTCCTATGTCAGTCGGGCTATTCTCATCAGCTCCTTTTATTCCAGTGGTTAGCAGGATATTGCATCTGGACTTGTACAGTATTTTAAACATGAGAGTGTCATATTGCTCATTGATGACTTGCCAGCTTCCTTGGTCAAAGCGGGGTATAAACATTGAGGATTTTGTCATCTTCTTGGATGTCTCCATCATCTTGTCGGCCATACTTTCCTTGTACTTTTCTTGTGTGAACCATGACTGCACCCTGGGCCACATCAAGTCGGCCCTGTCTACCGCAATCCAGTCTCCAGGGTGTACTGCTTCGCCTATTTTGTCGACAACCTGCTTCATGCCCCCAATGTTGTCGTCAATTGCCTCATCCCAGGTGAAGCTGGCATACAGTTTCATATTGCCGGGGATTCCACCGAGACCCAGCAAGGTGGCCTCCAGCTTGTCCTCTAGGTCTATCACATAGATGGGGATTTTGTAGTCATTGAGGAATTGGGCCAACTTTATCAGCTGGTAGCTTTTCCCCGAGCCAGGCGGTCCCTCAAGTAGTATTCTTTCTTTCATTTTCCCTCCTTTATCTGCTCAACTAATCTTTCAGTTTCGTTTCTTACATAGTCTATGTTTCGGTATGTTTCGTAACCTTTCGGGAAATTTAGTTGCCTGCTTATTTTCTCCATTTCTGGCACTAAATCGCCAATATGAGCACAATCAAATCCAATCCACCAGTAATCTTTTTCCCATTTATCTCCACTTCCTTCACGAGAAAAAGTTAATCCACCATGAACTTCAACATCAACATCATTATACTCTTTCTTATAGTAGGGATGCCATTTCGGTAATCCCACATATCCACATAGATGCTTCATTTCAGGACTCCTCAAAATTAAGCATTTGAATCCACAATATTCCCAGTCCATTCTATTTGGTTCTTTTTCCCATTCCATTGTTGTCATTTCTCCTCCTTTATTAGTCGTTTTCGCCAACATTCATAGGCATTATCAGCCCTTTTGTCTCATTAGTAATGAACTCAACAATTTCATGTGGTTCTCTGATTTTCAGTTTAATAATAATGGTGCCTGATTCGGCAACTTTAAGCATCCTATTCAATAATTGAGCATTCAAAGCTACATAAGCTTTTCTTTCCGTAGTGGGATAATTACGCTCATAGTGAGGATACTGCCCTTGTATGAGATGAGTTTTCATACTGTAGTTATAAATATCATCTGAATAGGAAATTGTAGCTTGACTAGCATCAACAGATTCTATGGTAAGATTCTTTACTCTCCACATTTTTGCTGCTCTTATAATATCATTGGCTCCTACTAGAATTGATTCACCAGTTTCAGGTTCGGTTGGTATCGGTCTTTCTGCTAATATATAACCGTCACAGGCAACTATCTTTCCTTCCCCTATTTTACAAGAGGTTAGGACAGGTCTTTCTGGTTTCTTACTAGCCATATAAGCTATCTTGATTGCTTCTTGGTCTAGGATTGCTTTCATTTTCCCTCCTTCCTAAAAATTTGCATTATAATGATAAGTCCTACTTATAGTTCCAGTAGGCTCTGGCTCAAGATTGTGGGTTATACCAGCACCGCCTATGTGGAGTATCTCCACACCATGCTCAATGTCTCCTTGGATAGCTTGTGCTCCCTCGGAAGGCGATTCTCTAGTATCGTATTCCTGCTTCATAATATCTATCGGGAAGACATAATCACCGCACTTTTCACAGAAGATAGTACCATCACCTTCTCTAAGCCATTTGTCATATTCATCATTGGGCATTCTTGCATCGATAACTGAGTAGCACTGTGAGCAAATCAAATCAATCCAGGTTCTTATTACTTGACTCATTTTATCCTCCTAAGCTTTCAAAATTCTGATTCTTATATCCTCCCATGGCTTTGTTACCTTGGTGACTTTCTCTATTATTTCCTTAGGGACAAGTTCTCTCAGTAACTTCTCGTCAAAATATTCTTTCGTCTTTTGGCCTAAGTAGCTGATACTTACGCCGCCTGTTTTGAACTTATCGATTTTATTGCTTGTGGCATGATTAAGGAAGGTTTCTTTGGCACTCTCCTTCATGGACTTGCCCTGTTTCTCCAACTCGTCTCCCTCCCGATATTGGGAGGCAGCATCAACTAAATTGGGCAAGGTTTCTTCCTTGGCATCTTTCTCCTCTTTCTCCTCACGCAAGCACAAGAACCTAAATTTGCACCAACGACATTGGTTGCTCCCTTCCTCAAATTCGCCAGTGGGTAGCTCCCCATCTTGAATGTATAACTCAATGTTTATCAATTTGTCTATGATTTTATCTGCTAATTCTTGATTAAATTCCCACTCAAGCTCAATGAGTTCGGATGTATCCTTGCATTTACCTATAAGCACAGCTTTGGTTATATTATCTTTTAGGCAGAGCAAATAAGTATTTATCTGAGCAAGATATTCTGGTATAGCATCCCATTTATCTCTTTGTAGTTTCTGAAAGCTGAATCGGTTAAAGCTCTTAATCTCAATGAGTGTATTGCCAGACAAAGCATCAATATGTCCTATAAGTGGAGGGAATATCTCAGAAAATACATATTTGACTTCTTTCTGCCTATCTGCAATTGGTGTTCCTTTAGCTTCTAGTTCAGTTAGTATAGAATCTTCAATAGCTTTGCCATCCTTAAATATGGCAAGTTGAGTCGCCGAGTAAGGTATTGGCTCGTAATCAAGCCTTCGAGCAACCAGCACTCTAGAACATTGACCACATTGGCTTATTCTACAATATTGGTAAGGAGTCTCAGGCTCACTAGTTATCCGTAGATGCTCTATAAACATTTTGCACTCCTATATCAAAAATTAACTGTTTGCTTGTAAGTGCTTTCTGCAGTTTCCCAACTTCTGCTTCAAGATGCCTGATTTTTTCTGCTCTGACCGTTAAAAGAGCCTTGTGTCTTCTGTCAGGCATAGCTATTAAATTTTCAGGTCTGTTGTCATCCCTAGTGCCATTTATATGATGAACAATCCATCCCTTAGCTAATTTTCTGTTGTGGGTTTGCTCCCAAACTAACCTGTGTTCTTGAATATAAATTACCTCCTCTGGGAAAAATCTTGGGTCTACCACAGATATATATCCATCGCATCTTTGTTTCTTCCAGCCTTTCCAGCGGTAATTTGTGCTAAATCCTTGCTTTCTGTCATTCTTGTGTCTGAGAGATATACCTTCAGCTATGCTTCTTCTAGCCAGACCTAAATTATCCATCCGTGCTTCAATCTCCCAAGCATGTATATTTAATTGTTGTGATATTTGAGGTAGGGAAAGACCTTGATTATAATAGAGGTCTGTTAATAATTCTTTACTAATTTTGTCTCTCCTTCTCGGTTTATATTTCCTGTTTTGAGTTATTTTAGCTACAAAGGATTGGCGGTCTACTGGTGAGAGATTATTCCAAAATTTCTTAAGACCCTCCGATACTCGCTTGTTTCGTAACTCGGGATTTTTGAAGTTTTTGTGCATTTATATTTTCCTTATGGTAAAAGTTCAATAGCTCCTGAATTATGCCTCTATAGGATTGCCCTTCGTGCCGTAGTTCATCAAGTTGCTTTTTAGTATTATTATCGATTCTTATTGTTCCCATTGTAATATATGTCTACATCTGTTGTCAATTGTATAATCCCCAATTTCTCTGCGGCTATTGCCCGCTGGCATCCAGCATTGCTCATTCGATAAACATTCATTTAACTCTCACCTTCTCAAGCAGTTCAATCAGCTCGCCAGCATCTTCAGGCCTTAGCAGAAAGTCGCATACACAAGTTTCCTTGCCACGCAGCATATCCCATGCCCGCTTTAGCCTGAGCTTCCGTGGCAAATAGCTGGTTATATAGAACTCGAAACTGCACTCGACAAATCTTTTGCCCTCATCAGCCATCTCAACACTGACATCAAGCATGTGTCCCGGCCCAAGGCAACCACAGGAGAATCTCTTTGCCACGAGTTCATCGTCTTCGAATAATAAATCAGTCATTATTACCTCCTTTCACTTTTACCCATTACCAACCTGAGTAACTACCACTCTTCTTCTCCAATCACCCACCGAAGAGTGCTTATCTCAGTGCAAGTGTCACAGTCTGGCGTGTCCTGATGTGAGGGGTGGGTGTCCTCTAACTCTTGTAGCTTGCCTAATTTCGTCCTCAGTTCTCATTCCTGCTTTCACTGTTCTCCTCCCACTCCTTGAATTTGTGTTTAACAAACAACCTAAAACCCCACTCTCCAGTCCATGTATTAAACCAGTTCCAGCGATACAAACGCCAGAGTAGCAAGGCATGATTATGTATCCAGTAGTCTATCTTGCCTAGCAAGGTGTGAGGTAGCAACAGCTTAAGACACTCTTCATCAGTTAATTTGCTAATTGCTATTTGCTCCTCAAGAGTTGGTTTCATTATATCCCCCATTTCTTTAGTTGGGTTCGCCACTAGTCCATTATCTTCAAATCTTCTTTAGCTTGGCTATCTGCCATACTATCTGCCAAGTCCCGTGCTTGCTTTGCTAATATCGTTCTACGTTCCTCTATAGGTAGGCTTAGGAAAGCTTTACTGCTTCCCGATTTAGTCTCAATAATCCATTTTGCTCGTTCTTCTTCCTTCCCCGCCTCGAAAGAGATTTTAGCCTGGGCTTCTTTTGAAACTAGAATATCTCGAAAGGCACCCCGTCTCTCCTCCATACCACCAAGAGCATTGAAAGGACACTTTTTACTGTGTGTTCCTACTTGCCAATAACCTTTCCCGTTGTATCCACAGAAAACACAAGGAGCATCTAAAATATTATAATTAGCTTCCATTTTTCCTCCTTTAATATTCAGTTACTTCTATTATTCCCCATTCCTTGAGTAACTTGCAGGCTTGGCAAGTAGGATGATGTTCTCCTGTCGTAAAGTCACCTATAAAATGGTTAAGTCCTACTTGATTCGCCAACTGTAATCCTTTCACTATCCCTGCCTTGAAGGAGATTTCAGCTTGGGCTTGGGCAATTCTTTGTCTTGATTCTAAAGACTTGAAATGCCAAGACATTAACTCTGTGTCGCTCATCACCGTATCTTCAGATTTCATGCTCCTCCTTTAATAAACATCTACCACATAACTAAACCAGAGAACCTGATTTATATAATCATAAAACTCTTTGGTCATTGATAACCCAGAAGCTCCACCCTCAATATGGTTTTCTTCCTTCAATTTTCGGAGAATTTTCCTCTCTTCACCGTTGATATGGATAGGTTCTATTTTTTGGTCATTTTTCATAACGTAGTCTAGATATGGGTAAAGTCTGAGTTCTCTGATAGTAATTTCTCTACCCAAAAACCCTTTAGCAAGTTCTTGTATTCCCTCTGTTAATTGTCCTCTCATTTTCTCCTCCTTATTCAGACTAGGGTGAGGGCTGGTGAGCCTTTACTCCAATGAGCTAATATTCTCGCCATTTCTAAAGTATTGCACCCTCACTCTCTGTCTTGTCTGAACCTACACGCTACACCTATTTTTTGAGGGGTCAGAGATTTAATTCCCTTTGCCTCCACCAGTAGCACCTACCACTGCTCGGCTCAGGCTAGGAATTGCCAGCCAGTCTCAAGGCATAGACCATTCATACTCTTGTATAACTTCTGCCCACGAACTCGTGTGATACTGCCCTTTCGGGTGACTGGCAATTCCCTGCTGGCTAGTAGTTAGCCTGTCCTACCCCTCAAGCATTTTGTCCCTGTGGCTAGCAGATTAGCTTGTCACGCCCTTTCGGGTAGCCAGCCCTTGCCAGCCAGCAGCCTGGGACTTATTTCCCTTTCGGGTGTTGACTGCTCGATTGTTGTTGCCCAGTTTTGTCCTTACGGCATGGACTCATTGGCTTCATTAACCTCTATCCAGTTTTTAATGTTCTTAATATAACTATTATATCACACTCATCACCCTTTGTCAAGCCCTGGACAAGGTTGGGTTGTCCAGAACTAAAATTCAAATGAATTTTCCGTCGGGGCCTTCGGTAAGTTTGTCCTGAGCCTTCAAGTCCTCTATTAGCTTGCCACTGAGAACCAGAGCAATAATCTCTTTGTACCCAGGTGCCGCTTTATCAAGCTCCTTAACAACTGTCTGCTTCAGTTCTCTTGCGGTTTTGCCTTCGGCTAGAGCGATTACTTTGTCCACTAGGTCTCCTGATACTTCCTTTGTTGGAGCAGTAGCTTTGGCGGCAGTCTTGACCTCACCCAAATAGGCATTTGGCATCAGCACATCTCTGGATTCTCCGCTAACTGTGGTCATTGGCACTCTCTTCCAGTGGAAATTAAGGTCAGTATAGAAGCCGCTCTCAGTCATGAACTTGTCTCTCTTCTGGAAGAACTCCTGGCCCTTTACTTTGTTGCCCCCACCGACAAGCTCAAACATAGCAGTTACTAACTTTCCAGCACGGCTGTTCATATTGAACCTGTGGCTCTCTGGACGGGTTCCAGAAACAATTTCCTTTCCTCCCTCACCTATTTCCCATTGCTTCGCTCCACCACAAGCCCAACCTTGCTCTACAGGTTGCTCGAATTCTGGGTTCTCCAACTGGAGCATAATCATTGGGTCACTAGTGCCTGCAATAGCAGCATATTCTGACTTAACACCAAAATATGCACCAACTATCAACCCATCAAAATCGTCAGCTAATCCTGTTTCTAACTCGAAATCTTCCCTTGTTGTTCTTGGCATTTACTTTCCTCCTTTCAATGTCCTTGCCTTAATGCTATCCTTGCCAACCTCAAGGATGTCAGTTGTCTTTACCAGCTCCCATCTGCGCAAACTCTTTCGAGTGGTATTTTTGCGCACGGATAAGCTGATATGCTTCCCATCCTCATCCTTGCTGTATATGATGCTACCATCCGACCTTTCAACCAACTGGTAGTTGCCAGTGACAGCAAGCTCTTCCATTATCTTCCTTGCTGATACTT
>Ga0180008_1000136_pt1 | contig 74966 bp, 70 predicted proteins | sample MM_PW_MetaG_FD_121121 | JGI IMG/M metagenome (GOLD analysis project Ga0180008, IMG submission 121121) | Groundwater microbial communities from the Aspo Hard Rock Laboratory (HRL) deep subsurface site, Sweden - MM_PW_MetaG | ecosystem: Environmental > Aquatic > Deep subsurface > Groundwater... | reverse complement strand
GAAGCTTTTAAGATATTTTCTAATTCAATTTTATTTTTTATATTTATTGCTTTTGAGATTGATTTAAAAAGTTTATCATCTAAAGCTGCTTGAAGATAATTTGAATCAAATTGAGATAGTTTCCACATAGGCTCAAATCTTTTTAATTTTTCAATATTCTCTTTTGTAGATACTATTGTTCCTACTCTTATTCCAGCACTTGAGTAAAACTTTGTCATTGATTTTAAGATATATAATTTATCATAAGATTTTAGATATTTAATAGCTGATGGTTTATCACAAAAGTCTAAGAAACTCTCATCAATCAAAATAGTACAAGATTTTTTAATCCAAGTTTTCATCAACTCTTCAAGCTCATAATATTTTCCATCAGGAGTTGAAGGATTTACAAAAATTACAAATGATCCCTCTTTTACAGGCGCTGTGATATCATCAAACCTATTTATAATATCAAGCTCATAACCAAAATTTAAAGAGGCTTTTTTATACTCTAAATATGCAGGTGAATAAATAGTGCAAGATTTTAAATCAAGATGTTTAAATAGGGTGAAAATTGCAGAACTTCCACCATTAAACAGTTCTATTTCTTCACTTTTAACTGCATAATTATCTGCAATTTTCTTATATAATTTATCATAAGTTGGATATGAAGAGATATCTAAAGTATTAAAATCGATATTTATTTGTGGTTTCACAAAATTTATATTTGATGATAAATCAATTATTTCACTAATATTGCATCCTAAATCAGATGCGAATTTTTCTATTTGTCCACCGTGTTCAAAAGTTTTCATAGTATTATCATTAGTCCTATATTTAAAAGTACAAGTTCAGTATGTTCAAGTGTAAAACCTAAACAATCACCATTTACAAAGCCGAATTTCTTATCCAAAACTTTTAGTATAAAATAGAAACTAAGAAGTGATAAAATAAATAAAATCAAAACATTAAAGCCAATAAAAAAAGCAAAAATCAAATAAATCAAAGAAAGAATTTTTAAACTAAAAACACCACCATTAGCAAAAGCCAAAGATAAAAAACTATCTTTACTAAATTTAAAATATTCAAGTAAATAAATCAAATTTAATCTTGAAAAAACACAAACTATCAAAAAAAGAGCATATTGTTTTTCATATAAAACATAAGTAATAATTCCCACTTTTAATAAAACAAAAGAAAAACCATATAAAGCTCCAATAGCTCCAATAGTTGATTCTTTCATAATCTTATAAGCATCTTTTCCACTATATGCAGCAAACCAGCCATCAACTACATCTATTATAGCTTCTGTATGAATAAATCCATAAAGTGCTAGATAAACAACAGCACATACAAAAGAGGCATAAATAGGATTAAAAAACTCTATTAAAAAAAGATTTAAACCTATTACCATGGAAGCTAGAATTGCACCCACAAGTGGAAATAAAGCTAAAGTATATTTATAAGTATCATTGTTGATTTCCATATTTTTTACAAATACAGGAATAATAGAAAAGTATGAAAGAGCAAAATAAAATGCGTTTAAAATTTGTTTCATTTTAATTTTTTCTCAATTCCATATTTCACTTCATAAACTTCATCACAAAGTTTTGCCAACTCTTGCCCAATGATTCCTGAAAAATCCACAAATCTTCTTGACTCTTTATCAAATGGAATTACACCACAAGAAACGTCATTTAAAATAAAAATGATATTTGCATCTATTTTAAAAAGCTCTTTTAATTGCTCTTTTAAAACTTCTTCTTTTTCTTCTAAATTATTTAAAATCCACATAGAAACACAATCAATCAAATAAGTCTTATTTGGTTTAATTACTTTAAGTAAATCACGTGGTTCTTCAATAGAAAGAAAATCATCTTTTCGCTCGAGAATGTGTTTATTAATTCGCTCATTCATAGAAGTATCACCATAAGAGTTATCATAAGTAGCCACATAATATGGTTTTTCATCTTTTGATAACTCTAAGGCTTTTTTACTTCCAGCATTTGTTTTACCTGATTTTTGTCCACCAAAATAAAATATTTTCATCAAATTTCCAAAAAGTTTTTAATACCAGTAAATACAATTTGAGCAGAAAGAGCAGCTAAAAATAGACCTGTAATTTTTGAAATAACCAAAAGTCCTTGTTTACCTATGATTTTTTCAATAATACTTGAACTATAAAGCATAATTCCAATAACCAAAACTGCACAAATCAAAGCAAAACTTCCCATAATCATAGAAGAAGTATCCTCAAAAGTAGCACCCATTACAAGTAAAATACCAATGGTTCCAGGGCCAATAGTCACAGGAATGGCAAGGGGAACAACTGCTAATTGTAAGATATCTTTATCTCCAACTTTTGCAGTATCTTTACTTCCTCGAACTAACTCAACAGCTGATAAAAATAGTAATGCACCAGCTCCTATTCTAAAAGCATCTAAAGTTATACCAAAAATATCAAAAATATGTTTTCCAAAAAACAATAATACTAAACTCACAACAATCACTGAAATGGTAACTTTAATAGCTAATGCTTTTCTTTGTTTTGAAGTAGCATCATGAGTAACCGTTAAAAAAACTGACAACACAAAAAATGGTGTCATAATAAAAAACATTTTTAAAAATGTTGAAATAAAAATATCCATAAAAATCCTAAATTATATTATATTTATTAAGTAGCTTTTATTTTATCTACTATACTTAAAATTGCAATTAAAAGTATTTTTTAATCTCTTGTGCCCAAAGTTTATAAGCAGCCCCATTTAAGTGTAAATCATCAAAAGTAAACTCTTTTTCTAGCATCTTATTTCCTGCAAAAATTGGATTTAGATTTATAAAAGTTATACTATTTTCTTTGGCAAAAGCTTCTAGTTTTTTATTTAACTCTTCGATTTTTGGGTTAAAATTTTCTGCTCTTTTTTCACCTATAAATAGTGTTGATTGAATATAAACTTTGATATTTCTATCTTGAAAGAATTTTATGATTTTTAAGTAGTTTAAATAAACTTCAGCAGCTTCTTTTCCTCTCATAATATCATTTACACCAATCATTATAAAAACTTGTTTTATACTTTTATTTGTACTATCAAGTCTTTGCAAAACACCCTGCGTTGTATCGCCACTTATTCCTCTATTTTGAACAAGGGGATTATCTAATAATTCATCCCATTGTCCTTCATCTGTGATTGAATCACCTAACATTACTGTTGTGTATTTTGTATTTTGTGATAACATTTGAAATTGACTCTTTTTGTGTTTATAATATGGATCATCTTGTATTGTCCATGCTTGTAGCATCACGATTGTTGCTAGTAAAATTAGAAATATTTTTTTCACTTAATTATCCTCTTTTATCCTAAAAAACTTTCAACTTTTTTTGTAATTTGCTCTTTTGTTAAACCATTAATTGAGGCATAACATAAAGCGCCACCACATCCCACACCCTCTTTTGCTTCACCTTGATCATAAAGTTTAAGAGCTGGATGGTTTGAAAGTGCAAAATCAAAATCACTTGCATAGGCATTTATAGGAAAATCAAGTTGCTCTAAAAGTGCTTTTATATTTGAATTCTCATCTTTACTTATCCATTTTGTTGTACAAAGAGCAAGATTTGAAGAATCAATATTTCCATCCATACTTCTTAAAATTGAGTTCACCACAAGTAAAACAGCTGCCATTTGAGTTCCACCTGCTAGAATTACTTTTAGATTATTTGCTCTACTTCCAAGTATAAATCCAGCATTAAAAATAATCATATTATCACTTAAACTTGATAGTATTTCAAATAAATCACCTTGTAAATTTACTCTTCTTAAAGCATCTTTTAGTGTTGAATTTTTTATATCACTTGGATTATCTTTGAATGAACTTGAAAAATAACCTTCACATTCATATTGTAAGCCTAAAGCTGTTGCATTTGCTGTTGTTGTTCCTGCTGGTATTGATTCTGCTAAGATTACATAATCATCATTTGTTTCATAAGATTGACCAAATTCAATTCCTTTTTGAAAAATCTCCATAGCAGGAATTTTTGCACCATCATCTATTCTTCCACTTGGTTTCATGTCAAAATCATGTATTTTAAAATGGCTTATTTGTGCTAATGTTTCTAATCCAAGATTTAAAATCTCAATATTTGAAAAAGCACTTAGTTCATGAACTGCTCGAGTAATTAAAGCAGGTGTTGGTACACCCTTTGGAGTTTGTGCAATTTCGGGCATTGAACGCACTTGTTTTGTACATAAAAACTCTGCATCTAAAGTGGGCGTTAAATGTAAAAATCCTGGAATTCCTGCTTGTGATATATTTGGAATTTCACAAGTTTTTGTAACACTTGCACTTAATAAAAATGTAGCTTTTTTACCTCTTAAAAATTCTAAAAAATCTACTTTTCCCAAAATTGTTTCAAAGTTCATTTAAACCCTTTTTATATTTTTTGAGAAGTATAACAAATCTTTAATAAAGCCCTAGTTTTATATATTTTTATTAATTTACTTTTTAATAATATTTAAAATATATCCCATTCCACCTTGTGAAAGTATTGTTTCATCTGGAAGTTTTTTTCTAAGTCTTTTTATTAAAGCTCTTATGTTTTCATTTGTCGTTAAATCACCTTCCCAAACATACTGCTCTATTTGCTCAAAGGTAATAACTTTTTCTATATTTTTTGAAAACAGATTAAAAAGTAGAATCTCTTTTTTTGCTAATTTCACCTCATCTTTTTTATCATCAAAAAGTTTTTCTTTTTTAATATCATAAGTAAAATCACCCAAAAGAGCTAAATTATTATCATCTTTTTTACATAATTTATCAAGTTTTAACTCAAGTTCATAAATATAAAAAGGTTTTTTCATATACTCATCACAACCTTTTACATAGGCATCTTTAATTGTTTCAAGCTCAACATTTGCACTTATTATAATTGCTGGCGTTTTATCATCCATTACTCTTAGTTCTTTTAATAAACTCAACCCATCAATCCCAGGAACATTAATATCCAAAACAAAACAATCATATCCGTTATAAATAGACTCTAAAGCAAGTTTTCCATCTTCAAACCAATCTACTTTATACCCTTTTTCTTCCAATGTTTCAATAATCAAATTCGAAAGTCGTTTGTTATCTTCTAATAATAAAATCTTCATACTTTTACCTATCTCTTTTTATACATATCAAAATATTTGCACCATTTTCTTGTTCTTGTGCTTTTATAATTCCACTCATTTTATCTTCAATAATTAATTTCACCATATATAATCCAAATCCATCTCCGTTCTTTTTACTTGTAAAAAATGGTTCAAATATCTTTTCTAAATTTTCTTTTTCTATTCCTATTCCATTATCTTTAATACTTATGCAAATTGAATTATCTTTATAAAAAGTATCAATTATGATTTTACCTTCTATATTTTTTTCTTCTCTTTTTTTTAAAATTCCATCCCTTGAGTTATTTATAATACTTAATATCGCTTGTTTAAACTCATTTGCGTAACCACTTATTTCATATTTTTTATTCTCTTGGAAATTCACTTCAACATCTATATAGTTATATTTAATATTATGTTCAATTACTTTCAATAATTCATCAATTGCCTCTTTTACATCAAAAGTAGTTTTGGATATTGATGGTTTTATAAAGGTTCTAAAATCATCAATTGTTTTTGTCATATATTGAACCTGTGTCATTATTTCATCTACGAACTCTTTGCTATCTTCTTTTGATAACTCTTTTTTACTTCGTTTATAAAGCAACTCTTGAGCTATTGTGGAGATTTCTATAAGTGGTGTTTTCCATTGATGAGCAATTGATGTCATAATTTCACCAATTTCTGATAATTTTGATCTTTGAATAATAAACTGTTCGTCTTTTTTTCGTTGATTTTCTAGTTTTCTAATATCTGTCATATCATTTATAATGGTTACAACACCTGCTTCTTGGTTTTTTTTATTTAAATATTTTTTTCTTCTAATTAAAACTTCCATTGCTTTATCATTAAAAATCAAAGTTGTTTCCAACTCATTTATAAAGTTATCACTATTTTTCATTTTACTACATAAAGAAGGAAGAATTTCATCTATTTTTTTTCCAATTATTTGCTCTTTGCTCATATTTAAAAGTTTACATAAAGCATCATTACATCCTAAAAGTACATCATCATTTGACTTCCAATAAATAATACTCTTTATATTATTAAGCAGTACACTATCTAGTTTACTTTGCTCTACTAGTTGTATTTCTAAAGCAATTCTTTTTACTATATTTACAATCAATCCAATTATTAATAAAATCAATAAAGGTAATAATAAAAAAGAGCTGTCAATAAATTTTCTATTCTTTTCAAAAAAGCTTATTGGTTCATTTACAATTGTAGATAAAAGAGGAACTCTAGAATTATTTAAATGAAATTTTTCTAAAACTTGATGGTCAAAATAATATTTTGAAGTGGGAATACTAATTGCTATTTCACTTATATTTTTTCCATTTAATATCTCAATTGTTTTTTTAGCAGCTAAAGTTCCTTGCTCTTGTGCACTAACCATTATTCCACCAACAATACCCTCACCTAAATGAATTTTATTTAGTGCAAAAACTGGATATTTCGATGAGTTAAAAAACTCTCTTAATTTATTTGATGTTATATATTTTTGATTTTTATCTTTATATAAACTAGTAAATAAAACTGCACTATTAAAAGGCAATGAGTTTACTTTTTCAAGGATACTATTTATATCAATTTGATTATCATAAATAATGTTAATATCTTTTTTAAACTCTTGAGATTCTTTTAGTATTTGCTCTTTTATAGCTAAGGAAGAAAAAGAATCATCACTTATGATATATAAGGTATTTAAATCTGTAATAATCTTTTTTATTAATTCAATATTTCTCTTTATATCTTTATACTCAACAACACCCGTTACTTTATTTTCTAACTCTTTTGGTATAAAATTTTTATCAAAATTCTCTACACCACAAAAAACAATAGAAGAATTGCTAAATAATTTTTTATGATTTTTTATTACAAATTCATAGGCATAATTATCAGCTGCAATTATTACTTCATATTTTCTATTTAAAAATTTTTTTTTATATAAACTAAGTAGGCTATCAAAATATTCTTGACTATCAATTTTTTTACTATCCATATATTCAATTGTTAGTTCATATTGTGGATATTTTTCAAATATATCTTTTATTCCTTGTGTTATTCCATCACTCCATTTTAAGCCGCTATTATAAGAGTGTAAAAGTAAAACTTCTTTTGAATTATTAGCAAATATTGATGAGATTAGAAGAAACAGGAGAATTAAAGATTTCATATTATTTTACTTTTTAAAATTTATTTTTTCTGATTTTAGCAAAAAAGTCCTATTTTTATCCCGACACTTGTTTTATACTTACAAGATATAAAAACTTAAAAAAGGAGACATTATGTCAAGTCAAACAATCAAATTGATTATTCCTGTTGCAGTTTTAGTTATCTTCTGGTTTATTCCAGCTCCAGAAGGACTAAGCGCTAACGCATGGCATTTTATGGCGATATTTTTCGCTGTTGTAGTAGGTCTTATTATTGAGCCAGTTCCAGCTGCTCTAATTGGATTTGTAGGTATTTCACTAGTTGCTGCTCTAGGATTAGTTGGAAATCCAAAAGAGAGTATTACATGGGCACTATCTGGTTTTTCAAATAGTGTTATTTGGTTAATCTTCGCAGCATTTATGTTCGCCCTTGGTTACAAAAAAACAGGTCTTGGAAAAAGAGTTTCATTAGTTATGATTAAATATATGGGTAAAAGCTCACTTGGTCTTGGATATGCAGTTGCGTTTTCAGATTTAGTTTTAGCACCATTTATGCCATCAAACACAGCAAGAAGTGCAGGAACTATTTATCCAGTTGCTTCAAACATTCCTTTAATTTTTGATTCAACTCCTGATAATGAGCCAAGAAAACTTGGAGCTTATATCTCTTGGGTTGCGATTGCAACTACTTGTGTTACAAGTTCTATGTTCCTAACAGCACTTGCACCAAACCTACTTGCAGTTGATTTAATTAATAAAGGTACTGGAAATATGATTTCATGGGGAGCTTGGGCTTCTATTATGTTACCACTTATGATTCCATTGTTTTTATTAACTCCATGGTTAGTTTATGTTGTATATCCTCCAACTCAAAAAACTTCTCCTGAAGCTCCAGCTTGGGCTGCTGAAGAGTTAAGAAAATTAGGTGGGATTACTTCAAAAGAGCTTTTAATGGCAGGATTAGCAGTTGTTGCACTTGCTCTTTGGATCTTTAGTAAAGATTTAGGAATAGATTCTACAACAACAGCTATTTCAATAGTTTCAATTATGGTTTTAGCAAATGTAATTACTTGGGATGATGTTATTTCAAATAAAGCAGCATTCAATGTTCTTATTTGGTTTGCTTCACTTGTTGCAATGGCAGCAGGACTTAAAAAAGTTGGGGTTTTAGATTGGATTGGAAGTAGTACAGAAGTATATCTATCAGGAATGAGTCCTACTATGCTTATACTTTCTATGCTGTTTTTATTCTTTGTACTTCACTATTTCTTTGCAAGTACTACAGCGCATACAACTGCATTAATGCCAATATTCTTAGCAATTGCAATAAAACTTATGACTCCAGAACAACTAATACCTTTTAGTATTTTACTAGCAGGAAGTTTAGGGGTTATGGGTATTATAACTCCATATGCAACTGGACCATCACCTATTTGGTATGGAGCAGGATATATCTCTCAAGGAAGATGGTGGGCATTAGGTGCTATATTTGGAGCTTTATATTTAGCAGCTATTATTATAGGCGCTTTAATATTTATTTAAAAGAGGATTTTTCCTCTTTTATAATTTAAATCTACACTTACAAACTTACATAATTTTCTTCATTTAGCAATATTATTCTATCTTTTTAATGTATCATTTTATTAAAATCAAATAAAAAGATAAATCATGGAAGCTATTTCTTTAATATTTATAATTACATCAATTCTTATCATTTTAACACCTGGTCAAGATATGATTTTAGTAATGTCAAGATCAATTTCACAAGGACAAAAAGCAGGAGTTATAACTGCCCTTGGTGTTTGTTTTGGATTATTAGGACATACACTTTTGGCAACATTTGGATTAGGTGCTTTATTGATGACTTCTGAATTTTTGTTTGATTTAATCAAATTAATAGGAGCTTCTTATTTAATCTATATTGGTTATCAACTATTAAGTAGTAAAAATCCTAAATTAACGATGAAAGATTTACCAAAAACATCATATAAAAAAATGTTTTTACAAGGTGCTTTAACAAATATAATGAATCCTAAAATTGCAATATTTTACTTTTCTTATTTACCACAATTTGTAAATTCTGATACAAATAATCAAGCTTTACAACTGCTGATTTTGGGATTAACTTATGCTATTTTAACTTTTTTTATAAAAGCACCTATTGGATTTATTTCTGGATTATTATCTATTTGGATTAAATCAAGACCATCTGTTTTATCATATATGAATAAAACAAGCGGTATTGTTTTTATAGTTTTAGGTTTAAAACTAGCAAGTGAACAAAAAAACTAAAAACTTAAAAGAGGAGAGTTCCTCTTTTAAAAGTTTTTATTTATAATTTCTAAGAAATCTTTAGGATTTTTATAACCTACAATTTTCGATGAATTAACTTCTTTACCATTCTTATCCCAAAATATTAAAGCAGGTGGCCCAACAACGCCAAACATTTTTTGTAAGGCCTTATCATCATCACTATTAGCAGTTACATCTACTTTTAAAAGTGTGAAGTTTTGAAGTTTTGCAATTACAGCTTCATCTTTAAAAGTAATCTCTTCTAACTCTTTACAAGCAACGCACCAAGAAGCCCAAAAGTCTAGCATCACTGGTTTTGTTGAATTTTTTATAGCTAAATTTAACTCTTCAATATTTTTTATTTTTGTAAATTTTAGTTTTTCACTATCTACTTGTACAGATTTTGAAGATGTGAATTTTTCCAAAGGATTAAGAGGATTAATAGCCCCACTAATTGCTCCTATGAATAAAACAACACCTAAAAGAAAAATTACAAGGGTTATTAATTGGGAGATTATATGTTTATAAACTCTTAAATAAATAGCCGTTCCAAGAAGTAAGAATGACCATAGATACATAATCACACTTGCATCTAAAACTCTATCAAGTAACCAAATAGCAACACCTAACATCACAATTCCAAAGATTCTTGTGATTCCTTCCATCCATCCACCTGGTTTTGGCATAAATCTTCCAGCACCAAGTCCAATAAGTAATAGTGGAACTCCCATTCCTAAACTCATTACAAATAAAGCAGCCCCACCAAGAACTGCATCACCTGTTTGACCAATATAAACTAAAGCACCAGCTAGTGGAGGAGCAACACAAGGCCCAACTATTAAAGCTGATAAGAATCCCATAATTGCAATTCCAGTAATTCCTTGTTTCTCTTTTCCATCTGTTGTTTTATTTAATCTTGTTTGAATAGATGCAGGAAGTCTTATTTCAAAATAACCAAACATTGAAAAAGCAAGGGCTACAAATATTAAAGCAAATACAACTAAAACATAAGGATTTTGTAAAGCCACTTGTAAGTTTGCTCCAAAAATTCCGGCAATTACACCTGCTATTGTATATGCAAGTGACATTGATAAAACATAAACTAATGAAAGAAAAAATCCTTTACTAGCTGTCATTTTCTCTTTTTGTGAAGCTCCAACAATAATTGACGATAAAATTGGAATCATAGGGAAAACACAAGGAGTTAAAGATAGCAATAATCCAAACCCAAAGAATGTTGCTAATATTAATAATATATTCCCATCTTTTAAACTATTTGCAATTGTATCTGTTTCATTTAAACTGGTGTTTTCAACAGGTGTTTGTACAACTAGCACTTCTTCTTTTACTTCTTGTTTTGCAATAGTTCCATCAAGTTCTAAAAGATATTTTTCACTCATAGGAGCGTAACAAAGTCCTGCTTTTGAACAACCTTGAAAATGAACTGTAATTTCATATTTTGCTGATTCAACTTTTGATTTTAGAAGTGAAAAAGGAATAGTCAAATCTAAATTATTAAAAAGTACTATAAACTCTTGATAAGCTTCAGGCTTTGGAATATTTACTTCTTCAGTAATCTCTATTTTTTGAGGTTTGGAAATAAACACTTTTAATTTGTCATCATATAAATATATATCACGACCTAAATCCAATTTAAAGTTTAAACTATCTTTATTTTTTGTAAAACTTGTTTTAAATGCATCTTCAGGTTCTAAAAAATCTTGGCTTAGCTCTAAAGAAAAAGAGTATATAAAAGCCAATAGTAAAAGGAATATTTTTTTCATTTATTTATCTTTATTTAAAATTTTCATCAGAAGTTTGTTTTAATTCCTCAACACTTAAAACACCAACATAATCATTTATTGGTTTTCCATTTTTGAAATAAACCAAAGTTGGAAGTTTTGAAACTCCATATTTTTTTGCTAATACTAACTGATCATCAATATTTACTTTAAAAATTTCAACATTATCAGGTTTTACTAAATCAAAATCTTCTAAATTACTTGCTAATATTTTACAAGGTGGACACCAAACTGCATAAAAATCTATAATTACATTTTTATCTTTTATTTTTGAATCAAAGTTATCAACAGTTAATTCTTCATAAGCAAAAATAGAAATAACACTAAATAGCATTATTAATAATATTTTCTTCATTAATCTACCTTTTAATTTTTTTTAATTATATATTATCTTTGTAAAGAGTTTGTTTATATGATTTTTATAAGTAAATTTTTCTTTCATTTTATAAGTTTTTATTATATATTTTATGTTAGTATCTCTTTTTATTTAAAGGATTTTTATGAATAATTTAGTTGATTTACAACCTAAAATAGTTGAAAAAATGATAGATGATAATATAGTAATGATTGATGTAAGAAGAGTAGATGAATTCAAAAGAACAGGTGTTATAAAAAATGCTCATTTAATGACATTTTTTGATGAATATGGAAATCACGATGTTGAGAATTGGATGAAAGAGTTTGAAAAAATAGTAAGATCAAAAGATCAAACTTTTGTATTAATCTGTGCCCATGCAAATAGAACAAGAACAATAGGAAACTTTTTAATAGAACAAGGATATAAAAATACAGCCCATTTATTTGGTGGAATGGCACTATGGCAACAAGAATTAAGAGAGACTATAAACTATTAGTTTTTAGTTCTTTCTTTAAAATCTAAAGATAAATTTTCTTTACTTACATCCACAATAAAATCTTGAATTAAAATATCTCTTCCTAGTAAAAAAGGATAAGTCATAGAAGAGCGATCATTTAAAGAGAGCTCAGAAATATAAGTTTTTCCTAAAATTACAATTTCAGTTTTTATAAAATATCTATTTTGAGATACTCCATTTGAACTTTTAACTTCTTTAATTTTAGAGATTTCTTTTGTAAGACTTTCTTTTCCTAAAATATTACATCTAACAAATTTATCATTAATTTTTTCAATATTTGTACAATGAATTGATGAGTTTGTAGCACCTGTATCAACTCTTGTTACTACATTTTCAATATTCAAAAGAGGAAAATCAAGCTTATCGATACTTCCTATTATCTCTTTTGAATAAAGATTAATAAATAAAAAGACAAAAAGTAGAGCTTTCACTTACTCTATAATCTCTTCATTATTAAGTTCATAAAATTCACTTTGACCAATTGCATTTTCATTAAAATACTCTAGTTTAGTCTCAGCACTCTCTAAATCTTTTAGTTTTGCAATATGAAAAATCGCATCACCTTCTTGAACTAAAGGAATTTCTGATTTCCCAATAATAACTCCATCAAAAAGAGCTTTTATCTCAAAACTATCATCACCTAATGGTTCATCTATAAAAGCTATTATTTCATCTTTTTTAACAATATCACCAAGAGCTTTTATGGTTCTTAGCATTCCACTTTCATTTGATCTTATCCAAGTACTATTTCTTGTAATTATTGGTGTTTTAACATTTTTCTTAACTAAATGAGGAAGCATATTCATTTCTCGAAGAACATTTATTATTCCCTTAACCCCAATTCTAATAGAAACTTCATCAAATCTTAATGCTTCACCTGCTTCATAAAGCAAAATAGGAACTCCCGCATCTTGAGCAACAGAACGAAGTGAGCCATCTCTTAGCTCAGAGTGTAAAACAACAGGTGCTTCAAAAGCTTTTGCTAGATTAAATGTATATTCGTTATCTATATTTGTTCTTACTTGTGGAAGATTTGATTTATGAATTGATGCTGTGTGTAAATCTATTCCTAAATCACAACGACTTACAATTTCATCAAAGAAAACCTTAGCAACTCTACTTGCAAGTGAACCTTTTATACTTCCAGGGAAACTTCTATTTAAGTCTCTTCTATCTGGCAAATATCGAGAAAGATTCATAATTCCATAAACATTTACAATTGGAACTAAAATCAAAGTACCTTTTAATTTATTTAAAATATTTAACTTTCTTAATCTTCTAATTATCTCAATACCATTTAATTCATCCCCATGAATTGCAGCACTTACAAAAACAATAGGACCATCTTTTTTACCTCTTATTACCCTAAGTGGCAAGTTTGTAGGTGTATTATAAAGCTTTGGTAACTCTAAATTTATTGTAACTCTTGTGCCTTTTAAAATCTCTGTATTTGCAATTATTAGTTTTGAACTTAGCATTATTTTTTAAGCTCCAATATTATCTTTTTTGATTTTTCTTTTTTGTAAATTTTCAGGGCCACCTGGTCTTACACTTTTTTCAATAAATTCCATAATTTTTGCTGCGATATTAATACTTGTTGATTTTTCAATTCCTTCTAATCCTGGACTTGAGTTTACTTCCATTACTAAAGGACCTCTAGCTGATGGAATCATATCAACGCCACAAACTCCTAATCCCATAGCACGAGCTGCTGCTATTGCTGTTGCTTTTTCTTTTCTATTAAGTTTATATGCAGTTGCACTTCCACCTTGGTGTAGATTTGATCTAAAATCACCCTCAGCACCTTGTCTTTTCATAGCACCAACTACTTCGCCATTTACAACAAAAGCTCTAATATCAGCTCCTCCTGCTTCTTCTATATACTCTTGAACAAGTAAGTTTACATCCATCCCATAAAATGCATCAAGAACTGATTTAGCAGCTTTTTCACTATCTACTAAAACAACTCCGACACCTTGAGTACCTTCAAGAATTTTTAGAACTAAGGGTGCTCCTCCACTTAATTCAATAACATCTTTTGCATTTGATTTATTTGAAGCAAATACAGTTCTTGGCATATCTACATCATTTTTTGATAGAACTTGTAAACTTCTTAATTTATCTCTACTTCTTGTAAGTGCTAAATTCCCTGTTGTAGAAAAAACATCTAACATTTCAAAGTGTCTCACCATTGCAGCGCCATAGAATGTTCTACTAGCTCCAATTCTTGGAATTATAGCATCAGGAATTGGTAATACCTTACCTTGATAATTTACAACCAATTCACCTTTCATAATTTCTATTGTACATTTCAAATAATCAATTACTCTTACTTCCCAACCTTTTGCAGTTGCCTCTTCAAATAATCTTTTTGTTGAATATAATTCTTTATTTCTTGATAATATATAAATTCTCATGGATGGCCCTTTTTTATATGGTTTTGGTAAGATATTCTTTTGAAACATCAACTAAGAAACGATTAGCTAAAAATTTTCTTCCTATTAGCATTGGATATTTCATATCAGAACGATCAGTTAGTGAAATGTCAGTTTTGTATTTTTTCCCAAAAAAAGATATTGTAATTTGGATTGAAGCTCTTAGTTGAACTGTTCCATTTGAGCTTTTTACTTTTTTTAGTTTATAAAGTGGTAATTTTATTTTTTTACCATGGTAAGCTGGATGAACTTTATCTAATAATTTGAAATGTACAAATTTCTCATCATCAATATAAATATCATCACAATGTAAAGAATTAGAATCTGCACCCGTATCTATTTTTGCATCTAATTCAAATAATTCTAAATCCAAAATAGAAACGATTTCTCTTCTACCTATAATTTTCTTCTGTGACATAATTAATCCTCTCTAAAAGGATATTATATCACAAAATTATTTCATAAAAATGTCAAATCTACTTTTTTGCATCCAATGCATTTTGTAATATTGCAATCACATCTTCTAAATTTTCATAAGGAATATGAGATTTCCATTGAATATCTTGTCCATTTAAAGAAATACCAATACTTACGATATCTGCTGTATCTTTTCCATAAGGCTCAGTTACATTAGAAATAGAAATTTTACCTTTTTTCGTACCAGCAAGTGCTAAGTTCCCTAGTTCTGTAATAGTAGACATATTAATCCTTTTATTTTATTTATCTTAATTCTACAACAATAAACTTTTGTTTTATTAAAATTATTCAATATTTAAAGATGGTTCCCCTAAATAAAATCCTTGGAATTCATCTACACCTAAATCTAAAACTGCATCATACACATCTTTTGAATGAACATACTCTGCAATTACTTTTATATTTAAAGCTTTAGAAAAATCAATTATAGATTTTACAAGCTCATATGAGTTTTTATCGGTATTAATATTTTTTATTAAAGAACCATCAATTTTTATATAATTTGGTCTTATTTTTAAAATATGAGCAAAATTTGAATATCCTGTACCAAAATCATCAATGGCTATTTTTATACCTTGATTTCTATATTTTATTACAAACTCTTCTAATAAACTATAGTCTGTAATATAATCACTCTCTAATATTTCAAAAACAATTTGCTCTTTTTTTTCATTATCTATTTTATCAAGATTTTTATCTAAAGAAATTACAAAATCTGTATCTAAAATATCTTTAAAACTCAAATTTAAAGAGACTTGTTTTTCAGTTTTTGATAAATCAGCAAATGCTTTTGAAATAACTTGATTTGATAATTGTAAGTATTGTTTTGTTTTAACTGAAACATCTAAAAATAAATAAGGACTTAGATAAACTGTTTCGCCATCATTATTTTTATCCTTAAGCCTCATTAACGTTTCATATTTTACAATTTCATTGTTTCTATTAAAAATTGGTTGATAAAATGGTATAACATTGTTTTCTTCAATTGCCACTTTTATTTTTTCTCGCCAATGCATAGATTTTTTTATTACATCTTTTGTATCAATTTCATTATTATAAACAAAAAATTTCATATTATTTTTTTTAGCTTTTTTAAGTGCAATTCCTGCTGTTTTTACAGGTTCTTCTTGTGCAATTGAAATACCTAATGTGATATTTATAAAAATATCTAAAGATAACTCTTCAATATGTATTGCTCTATTTTTAAATAATTTACAAAGATCATTTACAAATTCATCATATCTAGAAAAGCCCATCATTCTTTTATCTGCTAAACAATAAACATTTCCATAAAACCTATAAACATTTACATTATATTTTATTGCAAATTCATTTAAAACTTTTGCAACTTCTATTAATACTAAATTACCAGTAGAAAACCCATAAAGTTCATTTATATCATCAAAGGAATCTATATCTATTAAAGCAATTGAGACAAAATCATCATTTTTTATATCATCTTCAAGTGAAGTTCTATTTTTCAAATTTGTTAATTCATCAATATATAACTTATTTTGAATCTCTTTTGTTTTAATTTGTACATGTTCATCTAAAGTTTTTCTATTATTTTCTACTTGGTCTAATAAAGTATTAAATTGACTTGCAAGAAATCCAATTTCATCTTTTGATTTAACACCATTAGTAAATTCATTTCCATTTTGACTAACTTTTTGAACTTCAGAAAACATCTTATTAAGAGGAACAATAACTTTAACTGCAATAAAAATTCCAATCATAGATAAAACACCAAATAAAACCATTGAAATATTTAAAATTAAAGAATTAATCCCATCAATAAAACTAGAAAAATCTTCTTTATAAATTGAAGAGACTATATACCAATCCATTTTTTGATTGTATTCAATCCAAGAGATTTTTTTATAAGTATAATTAAAAGGATCATATATTCTATTCCAATCATACTCAAAAACTTGGCGCTTACTATATGAGTTTCTAATTTCATCAAATAATAGACTATTATTAGCGCTAGGTAGTGTTATTTTAGAAATCTCTTGAGATTCAAACTCACCACTTGGATCAAAAATAACCTTACCCGTACTATCTAAAATGTAAATATAACCTGTTTTCCCAAGTGTTGTACTTGTCAATAACAATTGAATTTCATTTAATAATCTATCATTATCTTCAATTGTTCTTGTCTTACTATTTATAATTGATACTAATTTACTAAATTGTATTTTTGAATTATTTATTTCTGTATCACTTAAATAACTATTTATTTTTGGTGATAGAAAAAATACAACAAAAAATAAATAAGCTAAAAGCCCAAGTATAAACATCCAACCAATTTTTAGGAAAATCTTATTATTCATCATTTACTACTTTAATAAATTTATTTTTTATTATTTTATACTATCTTTGCTATTTTTTGCCCAAATCTAACATCACTATTTAGTAAATTCTCTATTTCTACAGAATCTTTTTCCCAAATCATCACTATAGTTGAGCCCATTTTAAAATATCCTAAACAATCACCCTTAGTTATTTCAATATTATCATATTCATAAACTTTTATTTCTTTTGCATCACGGTTTGTTTCAACTCTATCTTCAAATTCAAATACCATTTGGCCAACATTTAAAGCACCCACAAAAACCATATAAAATATTTTTTCATTATGCTCACACTCTAAAATAACTCTTTCATTTTGAACAAATAATTCGAACTCTTTATTTAGATATTTTAAATTTACAGGATAAAGTTTTCCTGGAACATGAATTAATTTTTTTAGTTTAAAATCACTAGGAGCGTGATATCTATGATAATCTTTTGGTGATAAATAAAAGTTCATAAAAGAACCATCTTTTATTTTTTCAAAATTAGAAGTACAATAATAAGTTAATAACTCTTCAACACTATATGCCATACCTTTTATTTGTAAAGCAGTATCATCTTGAAGTTTTCCACACTCTGTAATCAAACTATCTGAGGGAGAAATAACTACATCTTTATTCTCATCAATTTCTCTTTTTATAACTAATTCTCTTGTAAATAAAGCATTTAAAGATTTATAGTGTTTTACATTTTTAAATTCACTCATATTTAATTTCATCAATTTAACATAAGATGCATTTATAATCTCCTGAAAAAAAGATGGAAATTCTTTTTTAGCAAATTTTCCAAAGTATTGAGAAATTAGATTTGTTATATGCATTATTTTCCTTTTTAAAGTTAATTTTTTTATTATTCTATCCATATTTTCTTCTTAAATTGCTTTAATAAAAATTTGGATACCCTTGCGTTTATAATTTATTAAGTTTATAAAGGAATTTTATGTATAAAATAGTTGTAGCAAATCAGTGTGCTTGCTTTAAAAATAGTAATTTAAAAAATAATTTAACATTTGAATCAAAAGATGAAGCATTATTAAAAGCAATAGAAATGAATAATATTATGAATAAAGAATTTTGTAAAAAACATAAGTTTGAAGTTCAAGAAATGTTTAATAATTTTGTGATCTCATTTTATAGTGACGCTAGAGATAATTGTTGTGGAAATGGTTGTTGCATGTAAGCAACAACTATTTTTTAGGCATTAATATATACATTTTCCCTTTTTCTTTCATTCTTCCTGCATAATCAAATGCTTCAGGACCAAATCCCCAGAAAAAATCTGCTCTAATTTCACCTTTAATTGCTCCACCAACATCTGCTGCTACCATAAGTTGATTTATTGATTGTTTTGTTACAGGGTTTTTTGTATTTAAAAATACAGGCATTCCAAGAGCTATAAAATCAGAATCTACCGCTAAGTTTCTTTTTGCAGTTAAAACACTACCTAAACTTCCTGCAGCACCATCTTTTGAAATTCTAAAAAAGATATAACTATCATTTATATTTAAAACTTCATCTATTTTTGAAGGATTTTTTATAAAAAAGTTTTTAATTCCTTGAATAGACATTTCATTTCTAGTAACATATCCTTTTTCAAGCATATAAGTTCCAATACCTGTAAAGGGCCAACCATTTTGTTGCCCATAGCCTACATTAATTATTTTTCCATTTTCTAATTGTATTTTTCCAGAGCCTTGAACATGTAATGAAAACAAATCATATTTATCATCTACATAAGCAATTACTTCAAGATTTGGATTATTTGGATTTGCTTCTATTTGTGCTCTTGTATCATAAGGCACTATTTTATTTTCAATAATTTTTCCTCTTAATTTATAATCTTTTAATTTTGCATCATCAGAAATAATTAAATTTTTTGGAATTTTATAAACTGGATATTTATATCTTTTAGTTTTTGTTAAACTTCCATACAAAAGAGGTTCGTAGTATCCAGTTATTATTCCTTCATCACTTGATTTACTATCATAAAGTTTATATGGTTGGAAATTTATAATAAAGAATTTTCTTCCATCTGTTTCAAACTGGGCTTTATGACAAATATCTTTAAAAAAAACATATCTTTTAGATCTTTTACAATCCTTTTTAAAAACATCTAAAGCATAATTTAAATCATCTTCAAAAAATCCTTCTATATCATAAAAATTTGTTAGCTCCATTCTATTTGAAGCCTCTTTTTTTTCTAAATCAACTTTTTCAATAAGTTCTATTTTTTTAATTTCATTTTTATTTGAACATCCAAAAAATAGAAAAGTAGAAAATAAAAGAATTAATACTGAGTTTTTCATACACCACAATTTGATGATGAGTTTATAGAGTGCACTTCTTTTAATCCACAGTTTTTACAAGAGTATTCAACTTCAATAACACCTGAACATCCATGGTTTTTTAAAACTCTACTTGATATAACTTCACTTGTAAAAGTAGTATTTGTGTTTTTATCAAAAAATGTTTTTCTTTTTTGTTTGCAAGTTGGGCATTCCCCAGAATTTAATAAATCAAGTCTATTAACTTTTGTTTTAAAATATAAAAGTACAGAAAATATTGAGATTAAAAAGAGTATTAATATAATAAATAGAGTTTGCATGAAGCAGAGATTTACTCTACTTCAGCATCGATAACATCATCGTCATCTTTTTTAGCTTTTTGGTTTGGTTGAGCACCGGCCTCTCCACCTTCTTTTTTATACATAGCTTCTGCTAATTTATGAGATTTTTCAGTTAAAGTTTTTACTTTTTCTTCAATTTGCTCTTTTGTTGCATTGTCATCTTTTAAAACTTCTTCAAGTTGGGCAGCTGCATCAATAATAGCATTTTTCTCTTCTTCAGAAACTGCATTTTCATTCTCTTCTAATGTTTTTCTAGTTGAGTGTAATAATGCATCTGCTTGATTTCTAGCTTCAATTACAGCTTTTTTCTTAGCATCAGACTCTTTGTTTGCTTCTGCTTCTTGAACCATTTTTTCAATTTCAGCATCACTTAATCCTGAACTTCCTGAAATTGTAATTTTATTTTCTTTTCCAGTTCCTTTATCTTTGGCACTTACATTTAAAACACCATTTGCATCAATATCAAATGTTACTTCAATTTGAGGAACACCTCTTCTTGCTGCTGGAATATCTGAAAGTTCAAACATACCTAAAGATTTATTATCTCTTGCGAACTCTCTCTCACCTTGAGAAACGTGAATAGAAACAGCAGGTTGATTATCTTCAGCTGTACTAAATACTTGAGATTTTTTAACAGGAATTGTAGTTCCTTTTTCAATTAATTTAGTCATAACTCCACCTAAAGTTTCAATTCCAAGTGATAAAGGAGTAACGTCTAGTAATAATACATCTTTAACATCACCTTTTAAAACTCCAGCTTGCACTGCAGCTCCCGCAGCTACTACTTCATCAGGATTTACACCTTTATTTAAATCTTTTCCAAAGAATTCTCTAACAACTTTATTTGCTTTTGGTAATCTAGTAGATCCACCAACCATAATAATTTCTTGAATTTCACCTTTATCTAATCCAGCATCTTTAAGTGCAGTTTTAATGTGCTCTAAAGTTTCAGCAATTAAATCTTCAGTCATAGACTCAAATTTTGCTCTTGTTAATGATTTTACTAAGTGAACAGGACCAGCACTTCCCATAGAGATAAATGGTAAGTTGATTTCTGTTGATTCAGCTGATGACAACTCTTTTTTAGCATTTTCAGCAGCATCTTTTAATCTTTGTAATGCCATTTTGTCATTTTTAACATCAAAACCATTTTCATCTTTAAACTCTTTTGCTAACCAATCAATAATTCTATTATCAAAGTCATCTCCACCTAAGAAAGCATTTCCATCAGTTGATAAAACTTCAAAAGTTCCATCACCAATTTCTAAAACAGTAACGTCAAATGTTCCTCCACCTAAATCGTAAACAAGAACTTTTTCTTCACCTTTTTTATCTAAACCATAAGCTAAAGATGCAGCTGTTGGTTCGTTGATAATTCTTAATACATTAAGTCCAGCAATTGTTCCAGCTTCTTGAGTTGCTTTTCTTTGTGCATCATTGAAGTATGCAGGAACTGTAATAACAGCGTCATTTACAGGTTGACCTAAATATTCTTCAGCATCAGCTTTTAATTTTCCTAAAATTTTTGCAGAAATTTCTTGTGGTGTATAAACTTTTCCACCAATTTCAACAGCTGCAGCACCACTTCTATCAACAATTTTATATCCAACTTTTGATTGAGCTTCTTTTGCATTTGGCTCATCCATCATTAGACCCATAATTCTTTTAATAGAATAAATTGTTTTTTCAGGATTTGTAATCGCTTGTCTTTTTGCAGGATCACCAACTAAAACATCACCTTTATCTGTGAATGCAACGATTGAAGGAGTTGTGTTTTTTCCTTCTTTATTAGGGATAATTTTAGCTTCCCCACCTTCATAAACTGCTATACAAGAGTTTGTTGTTCCTAAATCTATACCAATTACTTTACTCATTTTATATCCTTATCAAGTTTTATTTTTTATTTAATTTATATCTTTTCAAATCTATCTAGTTTTATGACATTACGGTCAGAAAATTATTTAAGACTAGTTAGCTATACTAACCATAGATGGTCTTAAAAGTCTATCTTTTAACATATAACCTTTTTGTAATTCACTAACTATTTGACCTGTTTCATGATTTTCACTATCTACTTGCATTACTGCATTGTGTACATTTGGATCAAATTCACCATCTGTTTCAATTTTCGAAATATTATGTTTTTCAAAAGTTGTATTAAAGTTCTTAATAGTAAGAGAAATACCTTCTTTTAATTTTGTCAATAATTCAGAGGCATCTAATTCAACGTTTGCTGATTGAAGCGCCATTTCAAGTGAATCAATTGGAGCTAATAAATCTTTTGCAAATTTTTCACTCGCATAATCAATAGCTTGATATTTTTCTTTTTCTAATCTTTTTTTAATATTTTCAAAATCTGCATGAACTCTTAAATATTTATCTTCAGTATCTTTTAGTTGTTGCTCTAAAGCAGCAATTTTATCTTCTAAACTCACTTCTTTGGTCTCTTCAACCACTTCTGATTGAACTTCTTGTTCAATTGTTTCTTCTTGTACTAGTTCTTCTTTTTTTTCTTCACTCACATTTATCTCCTAAAAAGTTGTAATTTTTTCATAAAAATATTCATAATCTTTTGGTAATTCACCAATAACTAACATTTTCACATCTTCATTATTGATTTTGCAATAATTACAAATTCCAATATAATCAGCGGGTAAAATTTTTTCAAAATGCAAACCCTCATTTAACTCATCTAAAATTTGACCTTTTAGAAACTTATTAATTGTATATTCATCAAAATTATAATTTAAAGCTAAAGTTAAAAACTCTTTATAATTAAAAATCTGAAAATCTGAATTTTGCAATGTTTGGTTTATAGATTCATAAACCTCATATGCACCAACATCTTTTGAAATTCTAGTAATATCTTTTAAATCTAAACCTATCATATCATTCAAAAATCTATAAAGTGCATCTGAATATTTAACACTTATTGCAAATGAAGAAAATTCTAATATCATATATTTCTTTTCTACATTTAAAATGTTTTTTAATACATCAGACTTTTCTTTTTTTATAAAAACAGACAGCCCTATATTTGAAGCAAAATATTCTAATGCTCGTAGATTTATACCTCTTAACTTAAAATCAAGTTTTGTTTGCCAATATTGTTTTAAAGCTTCAGTTGTTGGAGTTCTTCCACTACTTATATGTTCTTGTGCAAGATAACCTTCTTCTCCCAACTTTTTAAAGTATCCTCTAATTGTTGCTGGTGAATAAGTAATATCATACATAGATTTCAATTGAGTAGAACCAATAGGTTCTAAATGCTCAATATAAGCTCTAATAATAGATTGTAATAAAAACTCTTTTTTATCTATCATAACTACGACCATTTTCATAATTTAGCACTCAGTATCTTAAACTGCTAAAGAATTATAACCTATTGAGTCTTTATTTGTCAAGTATTTTATTTCTAATTTTTAAAATTACCAATATATATTTTCTATACAGCTAATGAAATTATTTGATATTTAATTAAGTCAAAATAAACTTTTTCTATGTTAAATTATCATAGATTGTAATTTACATACAATTAATATGTAATTTATCTTTTATTTATAACTATTTGATTATTAATAATTTAGTGATATAATTAATCAATGTATAAATCAAAACTTTTACATAACTACAACTAAGGAGAAAAAATGATGAAAAGTAATGGAATCCCTATGGGTAAAAAAATTGTTACAGCTACATTAGTAGGAATGTTATCAATCCCAGCATTTGCTGCTGAATTTGTTACTATTGGAACAGGTGGAGTTACAGGTACTTATTATCCAACAGGTGGAGCTATTTGTAGATTAGTTAATCAATACAAAAAAGAAACAAAAATCAGATGTTCTGTTGAATCAACTGGTGGATCTGTTTATAATGTAAATACAATCAAAAATGGTGAATTAGATTTTGGTATCGTTCAATCAGATGTTGTATACCAAGCTAGTAAAGGACAAGGTGCTTTTGAAGGTGCTGCTATTCCTAAGTTAAAATCAGTTATGGCTATTTACCCTGAATTATTAACTTTAGTTACTAGAAAAGATGCAAACATTAATTCTATTATGGATATTAAAGGTAAAAGAATTAACCTTGGAAATCCAGGATCAGGAAATGAAGCAACTGCTTTAACATTATTTGATGCAAGTGGAATCAAAAAAGAAGATTTAGCATTCGCTGGAGCATTAAAAGCTTCTGAAATGCCAGATGCATTAAGAGATAATAAAATTGATGGTTACTTCTATATGGTAGGACATCCAACTGCAAATATTAAAGATGCATCAACTTCAGTTGATGTAAAAATTACTCCAATTGCTGGAGCTAATGTTGATTCTTTAATTAAAAAATATCCATATTTTGCAAAAGCAAATGTTCCTGGTGGAATTTATGATGGTAACCCTGAACCAATTCCTACATTTGGAGTTAAAGCTGTATTAGTTACAAGTGATGATGTAAGTGTAAATGCCGTTTATACAGTTGTTAAAGCTATTTTAGAAAACTTTGACGAATTTAAAAAATTACACCCTGCATATGCTGATATTACAAAAGAATCTCTACTTGATGGATTATCTGCTCCTTTACATGAAGGTGCTAAAAAATATTTCCAAGAAGCTGGATTATTACAAGCTAAATAAATATTATCTAAGGATTTTTTCCTTAGATAAACTATTTTTATACTTCATTTAAACAAAATTTGAATGAAGTATGAAAAGAATACTTACTTTACATTAAAAAGGATCTCCCATGGCGATTTATGAAGAAAAACCTCATAAAATTTCCGAACTTGAAGCTGAAGAACTACACGAAACTGAAGCTATTTTGAATGAACTAGAAGGACAAAGAGTCTTTGGTTCACAACATTATGAATTTTGGCTTATTTCTGTAATTGCCCTTGCATGGTCTTTATTTCAATTATATATCGTAATTGAGCCTGTAAACTCAACAATTTCAAGATCAGTTCACTTATCATTTGGTATGGTTTTAGCATTTTTAATCTATCCAATGATGAGAAAACCTTATTTTCTAACAAAAATTAGATGGTTTGGATATACATTTGCAGCCATTGGCTTAGGAACAGCTTCTTATATTGCTGTTTTTTATAATGAAATATCTTTAAGACCAGGTGATTATACAGAAAGTGATATATTTATAGCAGTAGTTGCAATTGTTATTTTACTAGAAGCGGGAAGAAGAGTTTTAGGATTAGCATTAAGTATAATCGCAATTATATTTTTAGCTTATTCTTTCTTAGGTCCATATATGCCCGAATTAATAATTCATAAAGGTGCTAGTTTAAATAAACTTGCAGGACATATGTATTTAACAACAGAAGGAGTATTTGGTGTTCCACTTGGTGTTTCTGCTGGATTTGTATTCTTATTTGTTCTTTTTGGATCATTATTAGATAAAGCAGGAGCTGGTGAATACTTTATTAACTTAGCTTATGCATTACTTGGAAAATATAGAGGTGGTCCTGCAAAAGCTGCAGTTGTTGCTTCTGGATTTACAGGAATTATGAGTGGAAGTTCAATTGCCAATACAGTTACAACAGGAACCTTTACGATTCCTTTAATGAAAAAAACAGGATTTAAAGCAGAACAAGCAGGAGCAGTTGAAACTTCAGCTTCTACAATGGGTCAATTAATGCCTCCAATTATGGGAGCTGCTGCTTTTATTATGGCAGAATTTTTAGGTATGGCCTATAGTGATGTTGTTATTGCTGCATTTATTCCAGCTTTTGTTGCATATTTTGCACTAATTTATATTGTTCACTTAGAAGCATTAAAATTAGGATTAAAAGGAATGAAAGCAGAAGACCTTCCAAAAAAATGGGAAACATTTATTAAAGGTATTCACTATTTAATTCCAATTTTCTTTTTACTTTATACTTTAATTGTACTAAGACAAAGTGCTGCTAGTGCTGCATTTAATGCAATTATGCTTTTAATGCTTTTAATGGTTGTGCAACATCCATTCAGAGCTTTTTTAGCAAAAGAGAGAATTACTAAAGAAATTTTATTTAGTGGTTTAGTAGATATTTTAGCAGGTATGATAAGTGGTGCTAAAAATATGGTTCCAATTGCAATTGCTACTGCACTTGCAGGTATTGTTGTAGGGACTATCACATTAACTGGTCTTGGACAAGTTTTACTTGATGTTGTAGAAACATTAGCAGATGGAAACATTTTTGCTATATTAGTTCTAGCAGCTTTAATTTCTATTATTTTAGGGATGGGATTACCAACAACTGCAAACTATATTGTAATGGCATCATTAACTGCTCCTGTTATTTTAACACTAGCTGCTGATAATGGATATTTAGTTCCTGCAATTGCAGCTCACTTATTTGTTTTCTATTTTGGTATTCTAGCTGATGTTACACCACCTGTTGGACTTGCTGCTTATGCAGCAGCAGGTATTGCAAAAGCAGACCCAATGAAAACAGGAATTATTGGATTTATTTACAATATTAGAACAGCACTTTTACCATTTATGTTTTTCTTTAACCCTGAATTACTATTAATTTCAGGAATAGATGCATCAAATCCAAGTGATCCAATTGGTTGGGTATGGATTACAAATCCTATAGATATAGGTGTGATTTTTATAACTGCGTTTGCGGGAATGATTGCATTTTCGTGTGCAACAATGGGGTATTTCTTAACTAAAACAAATATAATAGAAAGAATTCTATTTATAACTATTGTTCCATTTATGTTTTTACCAAGAATCATGGAAGCAAAATTAGGACTAGGAGATCATCATGTTTCTTATCTAATTGGTTTTGCAATTTTTGTTCTTTTATATTTAGGACAAAAAGCAAAATTAAGAAAAGAAGTGATAGCTTAATATAAATAAAAGAGCCAAGCTCTTTTATTTATTATCTAAAACCTTTTCGATTATATAACCATAACCTTTATGGGAAATAATAAAATCATCATCTTTTATTTTATCTTTTAGTCTTTTCATTACTGTTCGAAATGATGAGTCATTTATATTTACATCATTCCAAACAATTTCTTTAAATTTTTCTACAGGAATCAGAGTTCCTAAATTTTTAATAAGCACATCTAGTATTTCTGATTCTTTTTTAGATAGTTTTACTATTAAATTATCATGGTAAAGTTTATTACTTAGTAAATCAAAGGTATAAGAATTATTCAAAGGAATTAAACTTTTATTTTTTGTTTTAGGCTGTTTATCTTGGATAACTTCTTCTTTTGCTTTTTGTAGCATATCCATCATATTATCGATATTTAGAGGTTTTACAAAATAACCTGATACTCTTAGGTTTATAAGTTTAAGTAAGTCCTCTTCGTTCTTATGTGCGCTTACGATAATAAATCTTTGATTAGGAAGCAGTTTTAAGATTTCATCAATCATTTGCATTCCATTTACATTTGGCATATTAAGATCTGTTATTACTAAATCAAAATTCTCATTATTTTGAAAATTTTGTTTAACAGCAGCTAATCCCTCTGCTCCATCTTTTGCAAGAACAACCTCATCAAAAATATTATTCAAATAAAAAGATAAAGTTTTTCTAGCTAAATCCTCATCTTCAACCAATAAAACTCTTGTTTTAAAATTTTGCATATTTTTACTCTCTTAAAATTGTATATTATTAGATTATATCCAAAATAATTTTAAGCATTTAACTTAATGATAAATTCTACTCCATCATTTAAATTTTTAGCTTCTATTTTGCCATTCATATTTTTCTCAACTATAACTTTAGTCATATATAAACCTATTCCTGTTCCTTGATCTTCAAACTTAGTAGTAAAGTATGGTTCAAATATTCTCTCTATTATTTGTTCATCTATATTACCACAGTTGTTAAATATTGAGATTATAATATTATCATTCTCTTTGAATATATTAATATTAATTCTTGCATTAAATTTTTCACTATTACTTTTTACTATTTTCGCATCAATTGCATTATTTAAAATATTAACTACTACTTGTTCAAACTCATTTTCATAACTATCTATTTCTAACTCTTCACCAGAAATTTCAAATTTAATTGCATGTTTCTCTAAAGAAGCATTTACAATTTTTGCACTTTGAACAATTGATTCTTTTATATTAAATAGTTTTTTCTCTTTTGAAGGTTTATAAAAATTCCTAAAATCATCAATTGTTTGTGACATATAATCAATCTGTAATTTTGCATCTTTTATTAAATCAATTAACTCTTCTTTAGAAATCTTTCCATATGAATCTCTTATAAAATAGATTAATAAATTTATATTATTTAAAGGCTGTCTCCATTGGTGAGCAATATTTCCTAACATCTCTCCCATTGAAGCCAGTTTATTTTGTTGAACTAATAATCTATCTTTTTCTAGATTTTTTTCTAGTTGAAGTTTTACTTTTTCTTTTAACTCTTCTTCATTCATTTTTAGTTTTGTAATATCATTTAAATATCCATAAAACTCTATTACGTTTCCATTATCATCTTTAATAATAATAGTTCTATTGTAAATCCATTTTATTTGCTCATTTTTATCAATAACTCTATGAATAGAAGTAAAAGAGTTTGAATCACTATCAATTGCTTTTTTAATTGTACTTACTAACTGTTCAACATCATCTTTATAAACAAAATCAAAAAATTTAATATTTTTCTGAAAATCATCAACCTCATATCCATAGGCATTTATACTTTTTGAAACAAATTTTACAGTTAAATCCTCATCATTTTCCCATCTAAAAATTACAATTCTTCCAAATTCAGTTAATAATTCAACATTTCTTAACTCTTTTGTTAATTTCATTCTTTCATCTATATTCATAGACATCATTAACATTCTATTTGAATTAAACTCTTTACCTCTTACTAGAATCCATTTATAATTACCATTTTTATCTTGCAATCTATATTCACATACAAAATGTTCACTTTTTTTGTTAATATGTTTTTCATACTCACGAAGAACATTTTGTTTATCATCAACATGAACTAAAGATAACCATTGATCAAAATTTTGAATATCATTTCTGCTATATCCAAACATTTCAAGCCATTTATTTGAAAAGAATATCTCTTTTGTTTTTAAATTCATATCCCATAAACCATCATTTGAAGCGATGATCGCCAGCTCGTATCTTTCTTTCCATTTTTTAAATAAAAGATTTTTTCTTTCTAATCTTTTATTATATCTATTGAAAATAGTATTAATAAATCTTCCAAAAATATTTGCAGAAGTTATAAGCAATAAAGCAATAAATATAACTAAAAGATAACTCATAACCATTTTTGTTTGATATTGCTCTTCTATTTCTCTTTTTTCATTGGATAAAGGAGAATTTTTTATAAAAATTTTATATTGATATTTAGTAAAAGTATATGAAAAATCATTTTTACTAGACTCTTCAAAATTTTCAATTCGAGAAACTTCTTTTAACTCATCTTTCATATAGTAGTTAAAAACAGTTCCTTCATTCATATCATAAAAATAAAAATGGGACTCTTGAAGAGTTTTACTTTTTGCATAAATCGAATCAAAAATCACTTCTTTTGTAAGAAGTTTCATATCATCAATTTTTGAATAAGCTCCCAAAAACATATTTAAAAACTCTATATTTTTTAGATAACTTAACTGTATATTTCTTTTTTGATTATCTATACTGTACATAAGATTATTATCACCAATATATCTTATATTTCTTAGCATATATTTTTTAAACTTATCTGTTTTCTTTTCTGAGTTTGTAAGTTCTATTAGATTATCTAAAATTTCTTCTCCAAATAAAACTTCATAATTATTAGTATCAAAAAGTAGAAATTTAATATTATTTGTAGCTTCTATTTGCTTTAAATAAGGCTTTAATAAGTCAAGATTAAACTCACTATTCAAAGACATATTTGCTTTAATAAAACCTATTATTTCATATATATAGTTACTTAAATCACTTTCAATATCATCAAAATTTGTACTTGTATTATATTTTATACTTGCTATATAATTTTTTAAAACATCATTTTTATAAAAACTCTCATTTTGAAGAAGAATACTTATTCTATTTCTTTTTTCATGCTCTAAAAAGAAATATATTGATACAAAAGCAATAATTGATAAGATAAAAATGAAGATTAAAGGAGTAAAAACTAATTTATTTTTTATATCTAAAAGAGTATAAAATTTCTTCTTTCTAAAAAACATTTAAATCCTTCAATATTTTATTTTTGCTAAATAAAGTCCATTCGCCTTTGATGGGAGTTTAAAAAAGTGTCCTTCTAATCTTAGCTGTTTTTTTAGATTTTCAATAGATTGTTTATTCTCATTAATTGCTAATAAGAATCCAACCATTAATCTAATTTGTGATCTCAAATAAGAATTTGCAGTAAATTTAAAAACATAAATATCTCTATATTTATAAAAACTTGTATCAAAAATTTCTCTTATTGTAATATCTTTATCACTTCCAGTTTTATGAAAATATTTAAAATCATAAACTCCTATAAACTCTTTTATTGCATGCTTTAATAACTCTTCATCAATATTTTCAACATAGGTAATAAATTTATCATTAAAAGGATTTGTAGGCTTTGAAGTTATTATATATCTATAAACTCTTTTTTTTGCATGGAATCTTGAGTGAAAATCATCTGCAACTTTTGAGATTTTTGAGATTTTTATTGAGCTTGGAAGATTTCTATTTAAAACCTCTTTTAGCTTAAAAAAATCCGTCCAGAAATCAGGAACTATACAGTTAAAAACTTGTCCTGTTGCGTGAACTTCTTTATCCGTTCGGCCACTTAAAACAATATTTGTTTCAATATTTATTTTTTTAAATGCCTTTAAAAGCTTATCTTCAACGGTTAAGCCATTGGGTTGTTTTTGACTTCCTTGATACAAACTTCCATCATAAGCTACTACAAATTTTAAATTCATCTTTACTTTAATACTCTTTTTTTATTGTTTTAGAGTATAAAACATATGTACCTGCAAGCCAAATTATTGGAATAACATATAAAGCGTGCAATAAAATTCTATCACCAATTATTTTTATTAAAACATAATATGAAACAACTGCTATTAAAGAGAAAAATACTGCTCTATTTTTTTCATATCTTGGATTAAAATATCCAAAAGTAATCACTAAAAAAAGTGAAAGTAAAGGAAATAGTGAAGTTAAAATAAAAAATGTTAAATCATCTATATCTACACCTTTTTTAATATTATTTTTCCAATAAGTATAAGTATCTGTAAAGACTCCTAGTTTACTATCAGCTATTGAATCGTTTATATACATTGACGTAAAATCAATTTGATTCAACTCTTTATCATCAATAATAAAAGCCTTACCATCTTTTAGTTTGAAGCTTAAAGCTCCTTTATCATTATCTAAAATTGCTGTATCACTAATTATAAATTGATCTTTTTTTTGCTCTGTTTTAAATAATTTTACATCATCATAAACTTTATTATTTTTACCACTTATATATATCAACCAATCACCAAATTTCTGACCAAACTCACTAGCTTTTATATTAAAATTTGCTTCTTTTGTTTTTACATCTAGAAATTGTTTTGTTAAGAACTTTGTTTTAGGAATAAGTCCCACAGATACAACCAATAGTAATGCTGATAAAAGTAGAGTTAATGGTAAAAATATTTTTAAAATATTTATAGGATTTAATCCAAACGATGTAATAACTGTTAATTCATATTCACTTGCAAGTTTTGCTAGAGTAATAACTAATGATATAAAAAATGAAATTGGCATAGTATAAAATAAAATTTGAGGAGTTACATAAGCATAAAGTCTAAATAGTTCAAAAAAATCTATTGTAATAATTGATGTTAATGATGCAATTTTTACTAAAAAAACAATTGATGTAATAAAAAATAATCCCAAAAATATAGGGAAAAAAGTAATTGCAAGCTGGGAATATAAATAATGATTTAATTTCAAAAAAAGGCCTTTATAAATGTTTCTAAACTAAAAAAATACTCTGTGAAAAATCCTAAAACTAAATAGGGAATAAATGGAGTTTGAATATCTTTTTTTACTAAATTTGAATAGATTGAGGGTATTATAGCAAAAAATGCGGCTAAAAATATAGCAAAAATTCCTGAACTTACTCCAAGAATCACTCCTATCATTGCAATTATAGGAATGTCACCCTCACCTAATGCTTCTTGAGTTTTCAAAGACTCATCTTTTAAAAGTTTTGATTTTATATTTTGGATATAAAAAGTTACCACAAAATTCAATAAAACTAATGCTCCTGCAAATAAAAATGCATTTTTAAATGATTCAAATAAAGAAAAACTACTAGAAAAAAAAGATATAACAAATGCCATTAATAGTAAATAATCAGGTACTGCTTTGTATTTTAAATCAATAAAAGATAAAACTATTAAAACATAAGAAAGCAAACACATAAAAATAAATTCTTGAGATAATCCTAATTTTAAATATAAAAACATTGTCAAGAAAGCACTTAATAATTCAATAAAAAAATATTGAAAAGAGATTTTACATCCACAATATGCACACTTAGCTCGTAAAAATACATATGATAAAAGAGGAATATTATGATACCAATAAATAGTATGAGAACAAGAGGGACACTTACTTCTAGTATTAGTTATTAAGGATTGATTTAAAGGAAGTTTTAAAATCAATACATTTAAAAACGACCCAAAACACGCACCAAAAATAAAACTAAATACCTCCAAATCTTCTCTCTCTTTTAGAAAAATCACTGATTATATCATCAAGTTCAGCAGGAGTAAAATCAGGCCAAAAAGTTTGAGTAAAAAACATTTCAGCATAGGCATTTTGCCATAATAAATAGTTTGAAAGTCTTACTTCGCCACTTGTTCGAATAAGTATATCAACAGCAGGAATTCCTGCTGTATCAAGACAAGATTCTAAGTTTTCTTCTGTAACTTCTAGATTTTGCTCATTTAACTTTTTTATAGCTCGTATAATTTCATTTTTTGAACCATAATTTAAAGCTAACACTTGAGTAAGCCCTGTACATTTTGAAGTTTCATCTTCTGTTTTTTTGATTCTTGCTTGTAATGTTTTTGAAAATCTTGTTAAATCTCCAATTGCTTTGAATCTAATATTATTTTTTAAATAAACTTCTAATTCATTTTTTAAATATTTTTCCAAAAGTTTCATCAAAAACTCAACTTCAAGTTTTGGACGTTCCCAGTTTTCAGTTGAAAAAGCATATAAAGTTAAATACTTTATATCTATGCTTGCACAGTATTCTGTGATTGCTCTTACTGTTTTTGCACCTTCTTCATGACCTGCTGTTCTTTTAAGACCTCGCTCTTTTGCCCATCTTCCATTTCCATCCATAATCATTGCGATATGAACAGCAGTTTTTAAATTATTCATACTCTTTAAACTCTTCTTTCAATTTTGCTAAGATATTCAAAGAAACATCTAATTTATCACCATTAAAAGCAAAAGAATTATCTTTTAAAATCAATTCAATATTGTTAGTGTCACTTCCAAAATTGTTGTTCTCATTTAAAATATTTAAACAAACACCATCAAGATTCTTTTTCTCAAGCATTGATATTGCATTATCTTGTGCTGTTGTTTCATCCATCTCAGCTTTAAATCCAATAGAAATAATTCCCTCTTTATCAAGAGATTTTAAAATATCCATATTTTGTTTTAACTCTAAATTCCATTGTGTTCCAATTAACTCTTTTTTTAATTTTCCCTCTTGTGGAAAAGATGGAAGATAATCACTAATAGCAGCCACCATAAATAAATATGGTTTTTTAAGTATCAATGTTGGGCTTGAACTATCCATTAAAGTGGGTTTTGTTAAAACTCCTTTTTTAGCAACTCTAATTGAATCAACTAAGTACTCATACATTTCATTTGAACTTTCAACTTTTATAATATGAATATCTTTTGGTAAATTTTCATGACCTCTAGTACTAACTAAACAAACATCTGCACCTTTATAATATAAAGCTCGAGCTAAACTTGAAGCCATTTTTCCAGATGAGAAGTTCGAAAGATATCTAACATCATCAATTTTTTCAATAGTTCCACCACCACTTAATACAACTTTTCTATTTATCCAATAATCAACTTTAAGAAGTTCTTTACAAGTTGCATCAAAAATATCTTGTGGTTCTGCCATAGCTCCATCACCAACATCTTTGCATACAAGCTCTTTTGTAACAGATGAAATAATCTCATAATTACATAGTTTTAGCATTTTTAGACTTGCTTGTGTAATTGGATTTTTTAGCATATTTGTATTTGCAGCTGGTGCTATTAATTTCATTCTAGGATATGCTAAAGCAGTTTGTAAAAGTAAATTATCAGCAAGTCCATTTGATAATCTATTTATTGTATTTGCACTAGCAGGTGCAATTACAAAAATATCTGACCATTTTCCAATATCAATATGATTATAATCTTGGTTTTTATCCCAATTTTCACTATCTTCACATAATACTTTATTTTGAGATATTGCTTCAAATGTTATTGGATTTATAAATTTCTTTGCACCATCTGTCATAATAACTCGAACAATAGCCCCTGCTTTTATATAAAGTCTAATAAGCTCTAAAGCTTTATAAATAGCAATTGAACCAGTTACTCCTACTAATATCTTTTTATTTTTTAGTAACATATTTTTCTACTTTTTTTTACTTGAAAAATGTTTGTAAAAGTAACCATCAATAGTTTTTGCTTTTGCCCTTGTTAAATACAATTCACCTTTTTTTACATTTCCAGTTACTGTTGAACCAGCTCCTATTAATACATCGTCTTCAATATTTACAGGTGCCACAAACTGAGTATCGCTTCCTACAAATACATTTTTACCAATGATTGTTTGATGTTTATTAACACCATCATAATTACAAGTTATTGTTCCACAACCTATATTTGTTCCTTCATCTATTGTACAATCACCAAGATATGAAAGGTGACCAGCTTTTACACCATTTAAAATAGCTTTCTTAGTCTCTACAAAGTTTCCAATATGTGTTTTATTTAAATCACTTCCTGGACGTATTCTAGCCATTGGTCCAACATCACTATCTCTTACAATTGAGTCTTCAACAACTGAGTTTGTTTTAATATGTGAATTTATGATTTTTGAGTTTCCAAGCAGACTCACACCATTTTCAATAATACTTTCACCCTCAATTTCAACGCCCTCTTCTATATAAATAGTATCAGGTAATCTCATAATAACACCAGCTTTTAAGAACTCTTTTTTAATTCTATTTTGATGAATTACTTCTGCGTCTGCTAGTTCAACTTTTGAATTTACACCTTTGAAATTTTCTTCATTCACAGCAAGTGGTTTTAAAACCTTTCCTTGCTCTATTGCCATTTCTATTAAATCTGTGATGTAATACTCTTTTTGGGCATTGTTATTATTTAATTTTACTAAGTTTTCAAGTAAAAATTTTGTTTCAAATTGATAGATTCCTGCATTTGCTGTTGTAACTGCTAATTCACTAGTATTTGCATCTTTTTGCTCAACTATTTTTTTAACATTTCCATTTTCTATAATTACTCTTCCGTATCCATCAGCACTATCAAGTTCTAATACAGACATTACAATTGTTGCATCGATATCAAATTTTTCTAACTCACTTGATTGAATTAAAGGCATATCACCATTTAGAACTAATACTTTTTCATATTTTGGAGTGATATTCATAACAGCTCCACCAGTTCCAGGATAATTAGCATGATTTTGAATAACAAAATTTATATTAGTAAAATATTTTTCCATTTCAGCTTGAACACGTGCTGCTTGATGAAATAAAACTACAGTAATATCATCACTTAATTTTAAAGCCTCTTTTATTGAATAATATAACATTGCTTTTCCAGAAATCTTATGTAATACTTTTGGAGTATCAGACTTCATTCTTGTACCTGCACCTGCTGCTAAAATTATAATTGATTTGTTAAACATTTTTTTCCTTTTTCTTATTTTAATACTTCATCTATTTCATTTCTAAAATTATCTGCAACCTCAACTAATGCAGCTTGCATTTTAAGATCGTTTACATTTGTTGTTACTAATTTTTCTAAATTTTTTTCTCTATCTTTGAAAAACTGTGCGACTTTTTTGTTTTTTGGATTCCGATTGTACATTAAAACACCAGATGCTATAAGTGCTACTATTAATCTAATATGCCCAAAAATAGTTGCATAATTTAACAAAGTAAAGCCTGATTTATCAGGCTGATTCATATCTCCACCAGCAGCAATTAACCATCTAGCAATTTTATAATTACCATGCCATTGAGTATGATGAAGTGCTGTTCTTCCATGAATATCTTGCAAAGATAAATCTGCTTTTTTTGTTAGAAGTTTTTCTACAACTAGTAAATCATTTGCAATTACAGCTTTGTGAACTACGGTTCTTCCATCATTATCTTGAATATTAATATTTACTCTATATTTTAAAAAAAAGACTAATCTTTCAATAAAAGCATCTTTTTCTCTTTTATCTTTTATTTTTAAACCCTCTTCTACCATATACATCAAAGGTGTATATTTTCTTTTATCTGTAATATTTAAATTTACACCATGATTTATAATAGTTTTTAATGTTTCAAAATCATTATATAAAACTAAATCAAATAGAATATTCTTTCCATCAAGTCTTTGTGCTTCTAGATTTGGTTTATGAGTTAATACTTTTTTTAATAAAACATCATATTTTTCATCTTCTTTTATTATCTCGCAAAGAAAAGGATTAGGTTTTTTAAAACCTTTTTGAATTGCAATTATTTCAACAATATCATCAATAACAGTTTTCTCATCTAAATCTTTAGCTTCAATATCAGCACCTTTTGAAACTAAATAATCAATCATTTTATAGTTTGAGTAACCTTTCATGATTTCTTTGTAAATAATATTTTTATCATTTTCATCACTAATATTTACATCAGCACCACATTCAATTAAAAATTCCACATTTGCAATATTTTTCTTTTCTATTTCTTTTTGAAGTGTTGTTTTCCCATCTTCATGGGTTTTATCAATATCTAATCCATTTTCAATAAATAAAAGAGCCAAAGATAAATAATCTTTGTCAGGGCTTATTAGCTTATATTTACCATCAAGCTCTTTAGCATTTTTTTGTAAATCATGTACAAATAAAAGTTCATCAATTATATTTCTATTACTATTATCAACAATATTTAAATTTATTTCTTTTTTTAAAAGTAGTTCTATTAAAGAGATATTTTTTGAACCTTGTAAAATAGTATTAAAAAGTACATTTTGACCATCTTTATCCAAAAAATTTACATTAATTCCATGTGAAATTAAAGCTTGAGCTAAAGAATTATCTTCTTTTAATACAGCTTTAAAAAGAGCAGATTGATTATTTTCGTCTAAAATATTTAAAGTATCAACATAATTTATAACATCTTTTAAAATATTAAGATTACCACCTTCAACAGCATCAAATAATACAGTTTTGCCATAAGAGTCTTTTATATTAAAAGCAGCTCGGTGATTCATTAAAATTTGAAATATTTTATAGTTACCTTCAAGAGCGACATCTTGCAAAATTGTTCTTCCTGAACTATTTTTACGATTAATATCAAAACCATTCTCAAGTAAAAATCTAACCATAACACCATCTGAACGTTGGGCTGCTTCATCTAAAACTGTTCGTCCAAAATTATCTTCAGAATTTATATCTATCTTGTTTTTTAACAAAATTTTGATTGCATCAATTTTTCTTTTTGCAACCAAAGGATATAAAATAGTTCGTCCTTTTTCATATTTTTTATTTAGATTTATACCCTTATCTATATATTTTTGAATTTTATCACTATCCATATTTTCAGATAGTAATTCTTCATAGAAAAGGTCTTCACTAACTTTAAAAAATCCAAACACTCTAGACGTTCCTTTTATATCTTTTCATTTATTTAATTGATTATTTTAGCTAATTTTTTATTAAATTGTTTTCCGTCTTCTTGAATTATAATTTTTTTTGATACTTTTTTCGTTTTTATGGTCAGCTTCTCTTCTTTTTGTAAAAGTTTTTCTAGGCATTTCTTCTTGTATTAGATTTCCCTTTAATGATTTTTCTATAAAAGAGTTAAACGAGTTTCTCAAAATATACGCTTTATCATGATCAGGAAAAAGATCTGGAAACTTATATGAAAGCCAAAGATATAAAGATATTTTTTTAACTTCATCTTCCACAAGTAATAAATCTCTTTGAGTAATAGCTTTTTTAGGCAAGGTAATAGATGGTTTATAATGACAAACTCTTTTTTTAATCACACTTGCAATATATGCATCATAAGCTTGAATGATTATGTTTGATTTTGCAGTAATTGGAGCTTGTGCTAAAAGATATTTTTCTTCAAGTTTTAGATTAATCTTAGTATCAACTATTTTTGCAGCTTCAATCATAGAAGAAATGTTTGCAGCTATAAATGGTCCAGAAAAATACATATTATCAGCAAAAAACTTTAATACTTTTGTTAAAGAGTTTGTTTTAATATGAGCAGCCAAGGCTTCTAGTTGGTTTGCATTTATTTTTACTTTAAAAGGTGGTTTTATAGTTTTTATAGGTGCTTCAAATTCAACTTTTATGTGCTCTAATACATCTCTTCTAGTGGCACCTAAAAATCCTGCTTCAAAGTGACCATATCGACCTGCTCGACCTGCAATTTGAGTGATTTCATTTACTGTAATTTTTCTTTTACTAACCCCATCAAACTTAGTGTCTGTTGTAAATAAGATAGTTTTAATAGGAAGATTTAATCCCATAGCAATTGCATCTGTTGCTATTAGAATCTGACTTTTTTTCTCTCTAAATCTTTGAGCTTCATCACGTCTAACCTCAGGTGATAAATTTCCATAAATTACTGAAACTGTATAATTTTTTTGAAGTCTATGTTTTAATCTTAAAACATCTGCTCTTGAAAATGCGATTAGTGCAGTTCCATCTTCTAGTTTATCTAATGATGTCCATTTAGGTAAAACTTTTAGTTCATTTTTTCTTTGATGTTTTACTATTTCTAAATCTTCATCTAAATATGCTGCGATTCTTTTAACAGCATCAAGTGCATTTACACTTCCTGTCATAATGATTTTTTTAGCTGGACATCCAATGATTGCATTTACCCATGCCCAACCTCTATCTATATCATCAAGCATTTGAACTTCATCAATAACAGCCACATCAACATCTAAATCAAAATCTAACATTTCAATAGTAGAGCAAACATGCGCTGCATCTTCATTTAACATTTGCTCTTCACCTGTGATTAGTGAAGCTTGTAGATTTGAAGCTTTCAAATCTTCATAACCTTCAAGTGCCAAAAGTCGCAAAGGTGCTAAATAAAGTCCAGAGTTGGCCTCTTTTAATTTTTGCATTGCATTATATGTTTTACCACTATTTGTAGGTCCCACATAAAACTCTAGCTTTCTGTTTAAACTTCTTGCTAATGGATATAAGGTTTTTAAATCACAATTTAGTAGTGATTGTAGTTGTTGTTGCCAATTTTCTTTCATGAGCGTATTATAATGAATTCAATATAATTCTAGATTAAAAAATATATAAGTGCAAGACCTTGCACCTCTTTAAAGTTTTATTACTTTTAACTAAATTTATTTTTGTGTTTTAAGAGTAAATAAAAAACATCGGTTCCCTTTAAATCGGGAGACCTAATTTCAAGGAAAATTATGAATTGTGAATATTTTGGTAAATGTGCTTCATGTACACTATATGATAAAAGTTATGCAGAACAACTAGACTTTAAAGTACAAAGAGAAAAACAAAGATTTTCAAACTTTACATCTATGGATTTTGACATTATTAAGAGTAGTGAAGAAGCTTTTAGAAATAGAGCTGAGTTTAGAATTTGGTGGGAAAAAGATGAAAAGGGAAACCATTCTATTTCATATGCTATGAATGATTTTAATAAAAATGTATTAGAAATAGACTCATGTCAAATAGTAAGCCCCCATATTCAAGAAGTTATGCCAAAACTTCTAGAACTGATAACAAAAGAAAAAGAGCTTGAGAATAAACTTTTTGGAATTGAATTTCTAGGAAGTACAACAAATGATTTACTTGTAACTTTAATTTATCATAGAAAACTAAGTGAAGCATGGAATATTCTTGCAAAAGAGCTTGAAAACAAAGTAAATATCAAAATCATAGGAAGAAGTAGAAAACAAAAACAAATCATAAGTAAAGATTTGATTTCTGAGAAACTAAATATAAACAACAAAGATTATAATTTTGAATATCAAGAAGGTGGATTTACTCAACCAAATACAAATGTAAATATTCAAATGATTGAATGGGTTTTAAATAACATTCAAGACTCTTCAAAAGACTTATGTGAACTTTACTGTGGTGGTGGAAACTTTACAATACCACTTTCTACAAAATTTAATAAAGTCCTAGCAACTGAAATTTCAAAAACATCAATAAAGTCAGCAAGAAGAAACTGTGAGTTAAATAATATCTCTAATATAGAGTTTATTAGAATGAGTGCAGAAGAGTTCACACAAGGGCTTCAAGAAGTTCGAACTTTTAATAGATTAAAAGATGTAAATCTAAAAGATTATGACTTTGATACTATATTTATGGACCCTCCAAGAGCTGGACTTGATGATATCACAAGAGCACTAGCAAAAGATTTTGAACAAATTATATATATCTCATGTGATCCAGAAACTCTACATAGAGACTTACATGAACTAGTAAAAACCCATGAAATAGTAAAGTTTGCACTATTTGACCAATTTGCTTATACAAATCATATAGAAAGTGGAATTATTCTAAAAAAGATCAACTAATTTAATCTAATTTTAAGAAATGGTGTGCCATACTTTCAATATAAAGATTAGGGATCAATGGATTCCGAAGAGAAGAAAAGCTTTCCTCTCTATGCTTGGTGAAACAAGAAGGTTTGAGGATGTGATTTATTCAAATCACAATGTGTCATATATAAAAAGGATTTATTATGAGAATTAATACTAACGTTTCATCGTTGACTGCTCAAGAAGCAGCGTCAAATACAAATAAAACTCTAAGTAATTCATTAGAAAAACTTTCTACTGGTTTAAAAATCAATAAAGCTTCTGATGATGCATCTGGTTTAGCAATTGCTGATAAATTAAGAACTCAAGCAACTTCAATTAATCAAGGTGTTGCAAATGGTAATTCAGCTGTTTCTTTATTACAAATTGCTGATAAATCTATGTCTGAGCAATCAAATATTCTTGATACTATCAAAGCTAAATTAATTCAAGCTAATACTGATACTACATCATCTGATGGTAGAGAATCAATTAGAAAAGATATTGACAAACTTTTAGATCAATTAGATAACATTGCAGCTCAAACAAACTATAATGGTACAACTTTATTACAAGCTAGTTCATCTAGTAAAGCGGCATCTTCTGGATTAACATTCCAAGTTGGTGAAACTTCAAGTGATACTATTAGTAATACAGCAATCAGATCTAATACTTCTGGTTTATCATTATCTACATTAGCTGGATTAAGTGCTAATGGATTAACACAAAGTGTTGCTGCAGCACAACAAACAATTGTTGATACTGCGATTACAACTCTAAATGGATACAGAGGAGATGTGGGTTCTACTCAAAATCAAGTTGAATCAGCTGTTAGAAACTTAATGACTCAAGCTACAAATGTAAAAGCAGCTGAATCTATTATTAGAGATGTTGATTATGCACAAGAATCTGCAAATTTCAACAAACAAAACATTATTTCTCAAGCTGGTTCTTATGCAATCAGTCAAGCAAATTCTGTTCAACAAAACGTTCTTAGATTATTACAATAAATAATAGATGTAGAGATTTTGAATCTCTACATTTATACAACTCTTTCCAAAAATTTCATATAATCATAAAAAATCTGTTCTATTTGATCTGTAAATATCTTTTTAATTTTTTCTATCTTTTTACTTTCATTTTTAATTTTTAAATCATTAAAATGATAAGACAGATAAGGTAATATTATTTGAGAATAATTCCTTAGAATATAAGCAATAGAACTATTTTTAAACTCATAATCTGTTATAAGAGACAATTGTTTTATTGTTCCATATAGAAAATCTTCATAAGTTGTATATTTTTGTTCTTTATATTGTTTAAAATTTGTTTCAATATTATTTCTTATAAAATTAATCACTTTTTGGATTTCTGATTTTGAATTATTTTCCAAGAAAGATAAAGAAGAAGTATTAAATAAATTTAGTATAGTTTTATTATCAAATTTTAAATCTTCAAAATCTTCAAAGTTTATATTTTCAACTTTTGTAGGAATAGAATTATTAAAATATGCACCATGTTTTGATAAATTATAAATATTAGTATCATCATTTTTTAAACTTAAATACTTATCAATATATTTGATTGAAGTATAATAAACAGCTGTTGTGTATACTTCTTTTTCTAAATTACCTTTTACTTTTAAAAGCCCTTCTCTTAATCCAAAAACATCTCTATTTTCTTCTTCAAAATTATATGTTAACTCTTCACTATTGCCTTCAAAGTGTGATTTCCCTGTATCTTGATTTAATGCCATATCTAAGCCAATTAAATATAGTTTATTTACATTCATATTTAATAATAATTGTATAGCAATTTCTCCTACACTAAAACCTGTTAATTCAATATTTCTACGATGAAAAGGAGCAAATATCTCATATAAAAAAAGATTGTCTTTTTTAAATTTTTCTAATATCCTACTATCGGTCATACATGATGCTGCAATAAGAGTTTCATCATTAATTAAAGAAACACTTTCATCATCAAATTGATTCATATTTAATTCTTCATATTTTTCATCTAATGTAATTATCAAATTGATTTTAATATCATTTTGTAATAGCTTTTTATAAGCCGCCCCTATTGTTACAATGAAAAATTTACTTTGATTGTTTTTAATCCAAAGAATATTTTCATCTAAAGAAGGCCCTGCTCCAATAAAAAGAACAGGATGATTTTTAAATATAGATGATTTATTTTTAATCTTATTAATTAAAAGGGTTTTATAATTACTATTTAAAGTTTTAGTACTTCTGTTTATAAAAGTGTACAAATATCTATTATAATCATAAGATGTTGGTTTTATACACATAAAAGAGGATAATAAGTAATCTATATATTCTTTAACATTGATTCTAGTTGAAGAGAATTTTATAAGATAATTATCAAAAGAATTAATATTAAAAAATTGAAATATTTTTTCTTCTTCTTGAATAGGATTATCCATTATTGAAAAAATAACACCTTTTTTTGCTAATACTGTATAGTCAACAGTAAATAAAGATAATCTAAATATTTCTAAATTTCTTTCACAAACCAAATATAAATCTGCATCAACTTTTTCTGCAATTTTTGGAATATGTCTTCCAAGTAAAGTTCCAATAAAAATAAACTTTTTAATCTTTTTTAATCTTTTTTTCTTATTTTCTAAAAAATCTTTTAAAGTATTTGTATATTTAGATATATCACTAATAGTCATTTGAACTGATTGTGAATAATTTTTTATATCAAATCTAATATTTGGATCCATTGTAAAATTTTCTTTTATAGTAAAAATATTTTCAAGGGTAAAAATAGACTCTTTTTCATCAAATTGCACTTTTTGAACTAAATCATTATTTATCTTTTTTGGTTTTTGATTATATAAATATTTATCATTAATCAAATCATATATATCAAAATCTCCATTTTCTTTTATAAAGTCTAATGCATATTTTTCTTTATAAATACCTTCATTAATCATTTTTGATAGTTCATCTACTTTTTGATATAAATTATTATCATACTCTTTAAGAAAAACTAAATTAGCTAGAAAAGTTGTTGTTAAGGCTGTTTGAAGTTGCTCTTCTGCATTTTTTTGTGACATTTATTATAAATCCTTCTTTATATTAATTCAAAATTTGATCAACCAACTTTGGAATATCTAAACTCATTTTATCAAATATATTTTTATTAATAGTTTTTTTATCTGATAATAATTTATATACATTTTCTAATAATTCTTCTTTAGTATTAACCCAATACATTAAGTTGTTATCTATTTGGTATTTATCATAATGACAAATAAAACTTCTAGTAGAAATCGTTGGAGTATTAAAAAAACAAGCTTCTGTATTTAAAGTACCGCCTCCTCCAATAAATAAATCCGCATAAGCTAAAAGATGTTGAATAATCACTTTTTCTTCTAATACTACTGCAAAAGGAAATTCTTTTTTTAAATATAAACTTTCATATCTTGGAATAATTATAATATTTGAGTTTGTTGAATTATAAATTGTTTCTAATTCTTCATATAAAATTGGATATTTTTTATCAACATAAGAAGATTTATATTCTTCTTCTCTAATAATAATTAATTTTTTTGTTAAATCAAGATTGTATGGTTTAAGTATTTCTTTAACATATTCAAAACTTGGCTTAAAATCTTTTAACCAAATTAAAGGATCAATAAAATTATAATCAAAAATTTGTTCTTCATCTAAAGAAAATCGTAAGAAAATCTCATCTGGCACAACAAATGGTTTAAAAACTTTATTAGATAAAGGAAGAGTAAGTCTTGCTTGAGGAAGTGCTTTTTTAAAGTTTGTTTTATAATCAGATAAAGGAATATCATAAAAATTAATTACAGGAATACCTAATCCAAAAGCAACCCTATTTGCATCAACAGAACATAAACAAACAAGTCTATCTATATCATAAAGAGTTACAAACTCCATTAAGGCTTTTTGTCTCTCAATAGATGCATGTAATTTATCTTTTAACTCAGCTCCACCAAATTCACCTCTATTTACAAATTCCATATTATAAAGTCTTAATAATTCCACAACTTCTGAATATCCACTACCTTCTCTTGCGGTAATTAAAACTTTTCTTCCTCTGTGTTTTATTTCTTTTATTATAGGAATAAAGAATAAAACAGATTTTGGAGTCACTAAATCAAACCAAATCATAGGTATACCTTTTTAAACCATTTTGAAAAGATAAACAAATTCCAAAAATGCTGTTTAAATCTTTTTTCTTTTGCTTCATTATATAAGAAGTGTATAAAACTCTTATTAAATATATTTAGAGTTGCATTAACTTCTAAAATGATATTTAAACTCTCTTGCTTATACTCTTCTAAAGTCCATTCAATAAATGGTGAACTAAAACCTTTTTTTTGTCTATGTACAATCTCTTTGGGCAAATATTTTTCAGCAATTTGTTTTAATAAATATTTATTTGTATTTCCTTTTTTCAAATTCTCATCCACACTTAACATATATTCAACTAAATTGAAATCTAAAAAAGGTGCTCTCAATTCTAAAGAATTAGCCATTGACATTTTATCTATTTTAGTCATTAAAACTTCAGCTATCCAAACTTTAAAATCAATATAAGTAAGCCATTTAATGGCACTATAATTACTTTTATAGTTTTCTAAAAGATTTTTTTCTTTATAATTTAGAAAAAGTTTTTCTTTTTGCTTTTCAGTAAATGTTTCTCCACAAGATTGATAAATATTTTTATTAAAAAAAGCTCTATTATTAAACTCCCATTCTTTTGTTAAAGAAAAAGGTTCAATACTACCTTTTGAATTATAATATTGAAGCATTTTAAAATAGTTATCATAACCTAAAAAACTTTCATCACTTCCTTCCCCAGACAATGCTACTTTTATACCTTGTTTGTGAATGTATTTACTAAGTAAATATGTAGGAATAGAGGCACTATCACCAAAAGGTTCATCTGTATACTCTAACATTTTATCAATTGTTTCAATAAAATCTTTTCTACCAATTATTAATTCATGATGATTTGAATTTATATGTTTTGCTACAATTTGAGCATATGAGGTTTCACTATAATGTAAATGCTCGTCATAACCTATACAAAAAGTATTTATTTGGTTTTTACTATATTTTGAATATAAAGCAGATGTTAAAGAAGAATCAACTCCACCTGATAGAAGCGTTGCAACCTCTACATCAGATACTAACCTACTTTTTACTGACTTAATTAATTTAGTTTCTATATTTTCTAAAACAATTTTTTCATCAAATTGTGTTGTTTTTATATTATCTATATCATAATATGAACTTACTTTAAAATTTTTCTCATCAAAATAAATTAATTGCCCAGCTGAAAGTTTATTTATACCTTTATAAAATGTATTATTATTAATTGGTGTCATGAAAGAAAGATATTCACTAAGAGCTATTTCATTCATTGTAGGAGTAGAATCTAAAAGATTTAAAATAGATTTTATTTCACTTGCATATATGAACTTATTATTTTGATAATAATAATAAAATGGTTTTTTACCAAATCTATCCCTTGCACAAAAAAAGCTTTTTTTCTTTTTATCAAAAATACAAAAAGCAAACATTCCATTTAATTTATTCAAAAAATTCTCTGCATATTTCTGATAAAGCCTAATAATTACCTCAGTATCAGACTTTGTAATACATTTTAAATCTTCATTTTTAATTAATTCTTGATAATTATAAATTTCTCCATTAAATGTAATAACTAAATTATCAAAAACCATTGGTTGATTTGCTTCATCATTTAAATCAATAATACTAAGCCTAGTATGACCAAACTGATTATTTTCAAATTCAAAATATCCATGATTATCAGGACCTCTATGGTCTAATAATTCAATAGATTTATAAAACTTCTCTGTTTTAAAATTTGTTCCAACAATTCCACACATTATTGAAGTCCTACTTGTTTTCCCCAAGGAAATTCTATTTTATGAGCACATAACATAGAACAAGGCTGACAATCTTTATTCTCTACTTTTTTTAAGACATCTTGTGCTTGTTTAGATTCTAAAAGAGCGTCTAGATTACCCATATAATCTTTTAGATTTCCCATTTTCAAACTTTCTAAAAGTTCATTACAAGGAAATACATTTCCATATGGATCAATTACAATTGCTCTCTTACCCATAAAACAATTAAAATAAGGAACCTCATCTTTATAAATTGATTTAGCCCAAAGCCAATTAGGTTTTCTTCTTTCATCTAACCATTTTACATCTGTAAGTAAATTTTCAATTTTACTAAGTTCATCATCTGTATATAAATATTTATTCTCTTTATTTTGTAATAATCCAGCATTTCTTGCATATCCTATAAAATAACCTATGTCATTCTCTTTTGCAAAATTCACTAGCCAAGGTATATCTTCATAATTGTCTTTATAGACAATCATAGTAACTCTTAATTTTATCCCAAGAGATTTCAATAGCTTAATACTCTCTTGAACTTTTCCATAACCATTTTTTACTAATCTAATTTTTTTATAGTTATTTTCAGAACCATCTAAAGAAATATCTAATCTAAAATTCTCTTTTTTTACATATTTTAAACACTCTTTTGTAACTTCAAAATGTTTTTTTGGATACCAACCACTTATATTTGTATGAATAAAAGCATGAGGTTTATTTGTACTAATAGTTTTTACAACATCTACATATTTAGGGCTAAGTTGGGATTCTCCAGCAGTTAAGTCAAAGTAGTTTGTATCTTTAAGATATTTTGATTTGAAAATATTTTCAAAAGTAGTTAAATCTAACTCATCTTTTCTAATCTCATCTTTATCATATTGCCAAATATTACAATTAACACACTCTCCAGGACAAAAAAGTGAAACCATATAATTTATATCTTCTATTTTATACATTAATTATTTTCTCCCAAGGATAAAGAATGCTAATATTTTTTGGAAGTTTTTCACTCATCTGCCTTTGAATATTTTTATTTGAACTACAAAGTATCACTAAATCGTTTTTATTTAATTTATCTAATTTAGGCAAATTATTTATCTTATCTTCTTTTAAAAAATCATCCATAAAATATACTTCTTTATCTTTTATTTTGTCTTTTAATTTTGAAAAAGTCCATAAATAAAAGTTACTAATACCATAAAAAATTATTCTATCATATCTTGATACTTTATCTAATAATTGCTCTACTCTTTCTTCATAAGTTTTAAATAATTCAATCAAATTAAAACTAGACTTTTCTGATTTTTCATCTGCTTTACTATTTTCAAACAATACATATAGGTATTCTCTATCATCTAGTTTTAAAACTTTTTTATTAACTAAATTTATTAAAAAACTACTATCAAAAAAGTTTACATGATCTGGAGTAAAATCTTCAATAAAGTTTTCCAAAGAATATACTATATTTGGTACTTCAATAAAAAGTTTAGAACTATTTTTTTGTAAATACTCTAACTCTTCAATAAATAATTTAGGATTTTTTATATGCTCTAAAGTATGTCTCAAAATAATCAAATCAAATTTTGTATTAAATAAATTTTTATCAAAAAAAGCGTTAATTGTGGGAATACTTAACTCTTTAAAATTTGTTGGTTCACAACCTAAAATATTAATATTTGGAAACTTTTCTTTTAACAAATACAAGAAGTCTCCCCTATTTGAACCTATCTCTAATACATTAAAATTAATTTCATTATCTACATCTTCACTTATAAAATCTAAAGCTTTAATATTTGTAATACTTCTATTTGGGAAGTTATACATATTTGATATTGTATATGATTCATAAAGTTTAGATATATTAAAGTCATACTCTTCATTGTAAGAAGATGATTGAAAAGTAAAACCACAATTTACGCAATATTCAATCTCAATATCTATTTTTATATCTTTTAAAGATATTCCATAGGGCATAGCCTTATTTTTATAAACACTTTTTGTACTTTTTTTACAATTTGGACAATTCACAATAATTCCAACCATTTATTTAAAATTACTTCTTTTTCAAATTTATTTTTAACTATCTCATTTCCTTTGGATATAGACTCATGTATAAGATTCTTATGTGAGATAAAATAAACCATTTGATTTACTAAACTATCTGGAGTCAAAGAACAAAGGTTCGATGTAAGTTCTCTAGAACCTGTTTCAAACTCATAACTAACTATTGGGATTTCAAGAATTAATGACTCAATAAATACAGCAGGTAAACCTTCATATAAAGAACTAGAAATATATAAAGATGCTCTTTTTAAGTACTTATAAGGATTTGATTGTTTTCCTAGAAAGATAACATCCTTTTCTAGATTAAAATCTTTTACTAAGTTCTTACAATCTATTATATTTGCACCATCTCCAATTAAAATTAATTTCTCTGAAATATTATGATTTTCTTTTAAATTTTTGTAAGCAACAATCAAATCTTTTTGATTTTTCTGCTTATTAAAATGGCCTATATTTATGAAATAATTTCCCTCAATATCAATATCTTCATTTGCTTTTTGTTTTATTATTTCAATATCAAATATATTATAAATAGCTTTCGTATTTTTAACTTTATACTTCTTGTTTAACTTTTCTGATAATTCTTCACTAACACAATGAACACTTGAAGAATATTTATTCATTAAAATAGGTAATAATTTTTTATAAAAAAAATCAGGTAATAAATGAATCATACTATTATCATATAAGCTATCCCAATTATTTCTAACAGAGCAGACAATCTTAATATTTAATCCAATAGAAGCAATTAAGCATATTATAGAAAAATAATCATCAACAGCTAGTATAGTATCAAACTTCTTTTCTTTTAAAAATTTTCTTGTTTTTAAAACTCTAAGTATTAAATTGAGAATACCAAATAAATATGTTAAATATTTAAATTTTCTTTTTTCATTTAAAATAAATTTTGGAATACTAATTGATTTTAATATATTAATTCTTCCCTTATGGGGAAGGTCAACCTCATCTTTAAATAAAAGATATTCTCTATTTATATAAGAAGGCAAGTTCATCTCTAACTCGCTTAGTCTATTATCAACTCCCCCAGCTAAAGAATATAATGAATGAAATACAATTAATAAATTCAATAAACTAAACCATCCCTGTATGTTTTCCCCAAGGGAATTCTATTTTATGGGCACAAAGTAATTTACATGGTTGGCAGTTTTTTTTCTCAATATTTTCTAAAACTTTAAGAGCTTTACTTTCATATAATAAACTATCTAAATCTCCATTATACTCTTTGATATTTCCCATAGTTAACATCTTATTAAGTCTTTTCTCTTGTGCTCCACCACAAGGATAAACATCACCATAAGCATCAATCATAATAGATTTTTTACCCATAAAACAATTAAATTGGGGAACTGTATTTGTGTATATTGACTTTGCCCACATCCAGTTAGAATAATGTTTAGTATCCATAAACCCGATTTTTTCTAATGATTTTTCTATTAAATCTAATTCATTATTCTCATAATATTGGATTTTTCCAATATTATTGAAATTTTCACTCTCAACTGCAAATCCAATAAACCAATTAACTCCCATTTTCTTACACATTTCTACAAAAGGTTCTATTGACTTATAGTTTTGTTTATAAACAATCATTACAAAAGTAGGTTTCATACCTAAAGATAATAACTCTTTTGTAGTAGTCATTGCTTTATCCCAACCATTATTGGTTAATCTAACTTTTTCATAATCTTCTTTTATTCCATCAATAGAAATATCTATTCTAAATTTCCCTGCTTCAAATAACTCTAAACCTCTATTTGCAATTTCTATAGTTCTTTTGGTATGCCAACCACTTGTATTTGAATGAATAGATGCATTTGGTTTATATTTCGAAATCAATTCTAAAATAGGTATAAATTTTGGACTTAACTGGCTCTCTCCACCTGTTAAAGAAAAATAAAAAGTTTTTTCTAAAACTTTACTTTTTATTATATTTTCAAATATATCTACTGATACTTCATCTTTTATTCTAGGGTCTGTTTTATAAATATTACAATTTAAACATTTTCCTGGACAAAACCTACTGATTGGATAGATTAAATCATCAATTTCATACATACAATTCCTTTAAAATGGACAATTATTACAAAGAGGAATATTTTCATTTAAAATATGTTTCTCTCTAAAATTAATTATTTGTTCACTTTTTAATATCTCATCTAAATTTTTATTTTTTAAATTCCCAAAAATTAAAGGATTTGTCACCTTATGGCAGCAACTTATGATATTTAAATCTTTTGTAATATATAAAGAAGAAAAAGTCCAATTACAAAAACCTTTTAGTTTTCTGGGATACCATATTGTTAGAGAAAATTTATATTCATTATTATAATTTTCTATTATATACTGCCAATTATTAAAACTATTTTCTTTTATAAAAGAACTAAAATCAATATATTTTTCACTATTTAAACTATAATTATTAGCCATAGCTTGAATTTGAACAAGATTTACATCAAGTGAACTACAAGCATCAAATAATAAAGGAATCTCTTTATAATTTTTATTGCTTATTGTAAAATTTATATTTACTTGTAAAGTATTTTTAAACTCATCTCTAAACTTAACACTTTGTTTTATTGAATCAAAAAGCTTATCATATTTTACGCCTTTTCTAAGATTCTGGATTAACTCTTTTGTTAATGCATCTACAGAAAAATAAATATAATCAACGTATTGTAAAATTTCTTTATTAAATAATGAACCATTATTATAAACTTCTAAAATATAACCTTTTTCTTTTGCATATTTAGCCATATTTATGTAATCTTTATTTAAAAAAGGTTCTCCTAAGCCAGACATACATATTGTATTTACACTTTCAGGCAAGTTTTCAATAATAAGTTTAAATTCATCTAAAGATAAATCTTTTTTAGTATTTTTAGGATCTAATTCATCAATAGGACACATCTCACAACTATAATTACATCTTTGTGTTGGCTCAATTTGAACTCTTGTTAATCCACTATTTTGATGATAGTTTAAAAATTTATTTCTTTTTTCTTCAAATTTTTCTGGATTTTGTAAATCTAAATACCAATTTTTATAATTTTCATGCACTTCATTGTAGTTATTCATTTTCTTTCTCACATATAATAAAATAGTTTGGAGAGAACTTCTCTGCCTTTAATAAATCTAATAATAAAGCAATCATATTATTTATAAAAAAAACAACAAATAAAAATGGTAGAAAAATTGTATTTCTAAGAAGTTTTAAATATATATTTTTATTCCAAACCTGCCAAATAAAACTATTAATTATAGAAAAAATAGTTGTACCAAAATATCCATTATATGAAAACTGAATAATTTTAAAACCTTTATTTCTTAAAAGTTTTTTTATGCCATATTCTGAAAATCTAAAATAATCATTTGGTTCAGCATGAATATGATAAATAAAAGGTACTGAAATTACAAATTTACCATCTTTTTTTAATACCCTATGAATTTCATCTAGAACTTTCTCATATTCATAAATATGTTCTAATACTTGATTTAATATGATTGTATCAGCAAATTCTTTTTCAAAAGGTAAATCTCTTGCATCTGCATCAATTTGATTTGAATTTTTTTTATAAGACACAGCATTTGTATCTCTTTTATCAATACTAATATACTCTTTTACATTTAAATATCTTTTATATGGTGAATTACCAGAACCTATATCTAAACAAATACCTTTAATAAAAAATTTTGAAGCTAAAAGCATAGATTTTTTTAAATAAAACCAATTTAAAAAAGAGCTATTCCATGGAGCAACATTTGGCGCAAACTTATCTAATGTAAGATAAGGTATTATCTTATAAGAGATAAAATTTACAATTTTATCTATCATTTATTTCACCTCAAGTGTTAGCTCAAATAATGAAAGAACTTTTAAATTACTAACTTGTGATTGTACTATTTGTTTTAATATCTCTCTTTCAACTTGACATTTATATGAGGCAATAAGAATCCCTTTATAAGATTTATCTTCTATAAACTTCTCATTAAAACCTTGAAAAGAGATACAATCTTTACTATTTACATTATCATCAATAAAAGAATTTATAGCAATATTATTATTTATTAGATAATTCTTTAATGCTATTCCAACTTCACCTCTTCCAAAGATATAAATATTCTCTAGTTTTTCTTTCTTTATCCATTTTAGTACATTTGAAAAATATATCTCATTTTTAGCTACATGATAACTTGATAATAATGCATTAACCCCATAAAGTATATATTTATTGAAAAATTCCAAATCATAATCTTTTTTATCATTAAAGTAAGCCATAGGAAAAGCAAAAATATTCATCATTTGCCACATTAAATCCCCTCTTCCTTCTCCACTAACTGATTTTTCATTTTGAGAAATAGTCCAAATATAAGATACCTTATCAATAAATCTTATTTTATTACTGTTTTGAATAACATGATAATGTAAAGCATAATCTATTGTTCCTCCATGAAATGCTTTATCTAAAAATTTTAAATGAGCTTCAATAAATAAATCTTTTTTATATAAAAAACATGCACTACTGATTCTTTCCCTAATATTTATCCAATCGCTTATATATTCTTGACTTGTATACTCTTTCTTAAATGGATATAAATCTACTAAATCTGCTTTAGAGTTTGAAGTAGCTTTTGTTAAAAGTCTTCCAAAAACTAAATCTGCTTCATTTCTTTTTAAAATAGCTATGCCATCTTCAAAGAAACTTCTTTCACCTATATTATCATCATCACTGCAAACCCACACAATTTGAGAACTCGCTTTTTGTAATCCATTTAAAAAATTCTTAAAAAATCCTATATTTTTTTCATTTCTAAAATATTTAATTTTTTGATCTTCATTATCCATAAAAAAAGATTCTGTTAAATCAGAAGAAGCATTATCACTAATTATTATTTCATAATCTAAACCATTCAATTCATTTTTTATATTAAAAAGTAATTCTTTTAATAGTTCTATTCTATTATATGTTGGTATAACAATAGATAATTCAGGATTCATTTTCGCTACCTCTATTTAATTTTAACCATTTTTCAAGTGTTTTATCTTTGAAAAATTTATTATAATGATTTATTGTCCCTTTAGTTTCAGATTTCCAAGACATAGAAGAGTTATATAAATTAGATATTTTATCAAAGTCATTTTCTTCAAAAACTAAAGAATATTTACCCAAAGATTCTAAATAGATTTGGCTAGGTTCTACATTAATACCACTATATTTTCCTCTCCATTTTTTTACTGTTTTATCTTTTTTCAGAATTTTGTTAAATACTCTTTCCCATTTCTTTATACTATATTTTATAGAAAATCTTTTTCTTACAATTTTTTTTGTATTAAAAGAGAGCTCTTCTCTTAATTTTTTATTATTATATAACATTAAAATTGCATCAATATACTCACTTTCCTTTGAAACAATTATCCCCGTTTGCATATGAGTAACCATGTGACTTTCCATTAAATTATTAAAAACCACAGGAACAATTCCACTATACATAGCTTCAGTTAAAGATTGATCACAAGTTCCATAATGCTCTTTGTTTAAAGGATATCCAAAAACATCACACAAAGATAAATATTTTTTTATATTATGAACAAATCCAGTAAAAATAAATTTATCTTCTAATCTTTTTTCCTTAACTTGATTTTTTATAAACTCTAAATGACTTCCTTCTCCACAAATAATAAATCTTACATTGGGAATTTCTATTTTTGAACATAATTCCACAAAATTAGGATAAAGCTTTGAAAAATCAATTGTTCCTACATATCCAATATTAAATGTATCATGTTTTTTAATTTTTATATTTTTTACCTGTTTAAAATTTGTTGTGGCCCAAATATCTTCAAATTTTATATTATTAGAAATACTTACCTCATCAACTTGATAACTAATAGGCGTAGTAAAAATAAATTTATTCGGATACTCTAATAGAGGTTTTGTAAAAAATTGAGGAGCACTATTTCCAGAAACATGACTCCAAAAAACAACTCTTGTTTTAGGTAATTCATATTTAACTAAAAATTCATATAATAAAGGATGGTTCCACCAATGAACTATTAAAATATCTATATCTTTTATTTTATTTAATATTTCATCAATCTTTTGATACATAAATTCTTTATATGGGAATAATAATTCTTCTAGAAATATTTTAGACTCCGTATTAATACTATCAAGAGAATATATTTCATGAGAATAGTTTTGATTCTTTTTAAATTCCAAAAAAAATGATTTTAATACACGACCTACTCCTCCACCTAAGTGTGGAGTCAAATGAAGAATTTTATTTTTTTTCATTTTTTTGCTTTCCTGCTGGAATTGTTAAAGAAGAAGTACCATTACAATATTGACAAATAGTAGGTAGTGTATTTTCTAAAAAAAGCTTTATTGATCTACTAAGATCCTCAATATTACTATTTCTAATATCCACATAATCAACATCTTTTAGAATATTTAAATGTTTTGAAAAAGCACTTCTTGCACATTTATGTAGTTGCCCATTAAATAAATCATTTGAAATAAAACAGCATTTATTATAAACTTCTTGCCATTTCTCTTTTGAATAATTTCTCTTATCTAAATTTCCAAAATCGAACCATTGTAAAGTTTTTACATAATCAAAATTTACATTATATTTCTCTAATTTTGAAATAAATATTTGTACTTTTTCATTTTGCATATTTGTCAAATAATCACCATATCCACTAATTTCTACTTTTATTCTTGGATTATTTAATAGTTCAAAAATTTCATCTGTTTTAGGAATAACTGTTCCATTTGAGATTAATTGAATAATCCCTATATTCTCAATTTCTAAAATACCAATTAATATTTTATTAATTTCTTTATGTAATAAAGATTCTCCACCTACAATAACAACTTTTTCTATAATATCAACGGCTAAACTTAATTTTTTTAAATCATTTAAAATATCTTTTTCATCAATATCTAAATAACTAGAAGAATCATATTTGTCTCGTAATTGATTACATCCTATGCATTTTAAATTACATTTATTAGATACTAAAACACCCATTGATGGTATTTTGATACCATTACTTATTTTTTTATCTTTTTTAATAAAATTTTTTGTAATATTTAGATCATAGATATCACATCTATTTTCTATATCTTTTGAAACTGGACATAAATGACACTTATTTAACTCAAAAATAAAATTTCCTTCATTTATTTCTTCTTTACATTGAGTGTATAGAACCTTATTAATTACATTTCTATTATAAATTATATTATTAAAATGATTTTTTAATAAAGTTAAATATATTTCTTCACTAATATTTTTTGAATATATTGTCACAATAATAACAAAACTATCTTTATTTAAAATTTCTAAATTTGGTTTTTTTACTTCATAAGCAATTTCATCTTCATATTTATCATAATTATTATCCCAGACTTCATAGGGAGATATTGAGATTTTCTGCAGCCCACTTATTAAACTTTTCCCAATTTTTCCAGCACCAAAAATTATTACCTTTTTTGTTAACAAATATTCTTTCAACTCTTCAAAAGAAAAATTATCATTATTTAAATTCATTTATTGATTCCTAATTTGTTTATATCCCAAAGGAGGTTCATAACTAAACTCTCTTTTTTTTATGATATCTATTTCTTTACAAAAATTTTCGAAATTCTTTAAATCAACATTTAATAAAAAATGTTTTAGCTTAATATATAGCTCGTTATTTACAATATCCATATCAAAAACTTTTGATAATTGTAAATATTGATTTGCTAGTTTAAAATCTTTATTTTTAATTACATCAATACAATATCGTAAAGTTAATGTTGCAACTCTTTTTTCTGCAATATCAAAGTACCCTTCTAAATATTCTCTTCCTTTTGCCAATTTAAACATTTCTGATAATGTTACATAATATTCCATCATATGATTAATTGTTTTATTATATTTTGAAGTTGTATTTTCACCATGAATTCGATATATGCTTACTTCATCTTGAATATATGCAACTTCTCCTAACAAAGAGATTTGAAACCATAATAAACCATCTAAATTTACAATATGTCTTTCATTTACTTGTCCAGATTTTATAAAAACTTCTTTTTTAAAAAGAACTTGACAAGGAAGAAAGGACATCATCATAAAAACCTTGGCTTGTTTTTCACCAGGAATAAAACAGTTTGTATTATAAAAAGGAGTAATACTTACTGTATTATCACTCTCATCTGTTTCTTTTCTTTCTCCTACTGCCATTACAACATCTTCATTTTCTTCTAATAAAGGAACTAGTTTTTCAGCAAAATTAGCTAATAACTGATCATCACTATGTAAGATTACAACAAATTTTCCATTTGATAAAGATATACATTTATTTGTATTTTTTGCTTGACCTAAATTATTTTCATTTTGGTATATTTTTATATAAGAAGAAAACTCTTTTGCTACAGCCATAGAATTATCAGAAGAATTATCATCTACAAAAATGATTTCTTTATTATTATAATTTATATTTAATGCACTAGAAATACTTTTTCGTAAATATTTTGCATTATTATAATTAGGAATGCAAATACTTATTAATGGTTCTGATATCAATACGTGTTCTCTCTTTCCTTTGGTATAGCATAAAAAATCGCTGAATTTCCACAATAATCATGCAAATAAAAATACAATTTATACTTATCTAAATTTATTAAAAAATTTGCTATTTTATAAAGACCATCTTCATTATGATCGGCTAAAACCATTATAATTGGTCTTGAATTTTCTATTGTATTTTTTGCAGCTTCTAATACATTTAATTCAAATCCCTCAACATGTAATTTAATTATAGTAGGTTCAAAAGCAAAACTATCAATAGTTTTCATATTTACCTTGCTTCTACCTTTTTTATCAATTTTTGAAGCAAAACCTAAATTATCATAAAAAGAGACTTCTTTTATATTTTCATCAGACAAAGCATCTGAAAAATATTCAATATTTTTATAGTTTTTTGTTTTTTGTTTTAAAGATGTCATATTATAGTTATCAGGTTCAAAAGCCCATATTTTTGAATACTTTTTATTTACACATTCAATAAACTCCATAATAGTATTCCCAAAGTGAGCTCCACAATCTAAATATCTCTCTTTTTCATCCATAGAGGGGAAACATTTAGCTTTAAAATATTTTTTAGATGATAATACAGGGAAATTTTCATAAATTTTTTCAATTCTTCTCATTTTCCACCATAAAAACTGTAAGTAGTGAGCTACACTATTTTCATCATGTTCTAAATTTCTAAAAACTCTTTTTATAAAATTCTCATCTTCCTTAGTTAATTCTGTTTTTGACCAACCATTTCCTAAAATATTATTAAAAAAAACTTCAGAATAATCATAAAACTGAATTATGTGTTTACAACCAATATTTCTCAAATCATTATAAATTGGTAAAAATTCAAGGGAAGAAATACAAACAACAAATAATGATTCTTCAATTTCATCAAAAGTAAGTTCACTTAACTTTCGAATAGGTATGTTGTTTATTTTTCCTTCTAAATTTTTATCAATAATATATTTAGGAATTACTTGTTTCTCTCCTAATAAAGAAATAGCCATTTGTCCTAAAGATCCTGCTCCATATAATATAATAGAACTGTTTTTATCAAAATCTTTAAAATTATATGCATTATTTGCATCTATTAAATTAGAAAACTCCTCTTGCCATTTAATCACAATTTTCTAACCTTTTTAATATATCTGATGCAAAATCATCTATATCATCACCTGCACAAGATTGTGCTAAATGACATTTAGAACAAATTGAATAATTTTTTCTTTTTTTATTTAAATGTAATATTTGTAGTTTATTTAATTTTTTACCTAACCAAATATCTTTTACTTTTTCTTCTTTGGTATCACCAAGAATAAGTTTTCTTTCCCAATCAACGCAACAAGCACTTACTGTACCATCAGAATTTATAGCCATTGAATAAAAAATATAAGGACAAATATCTATATCTTTCTTTTCATGCCCATAAACTCCAATATTTTCATTTATTTTTATACCATTCATTTCATAGTCTGGCCAACAATTACTAATATTTTCAATAAATATTCTATCTGCAATGGGTGAAAAAATAGAAATAAACTCTTTTTTCTGCTCTTGACTTAACCAATCACCTGGAATTTTTACACTTACTTCACAATTACCTTTATTTTCATAAAAATGTTTTATATTATCTACTAATTCATCAAAATTTATTTTATATTTGGCTATATCAAGATATTGTTTTTGGGTTAATCCTTCAATAGATATATTAATTCTATCAAGTCCTGCTTCTATAATTTCCAAATTCTTTTTTGGATTTAATAAAGAAGCATTTGTAGTTGTATCTATTTTTAAAATCTTTTTACTTTGCTTTGCATACTTTACCATTTTAGTAAAATCTTTATTTAATAGAGGCTCTCCTTCTTTATGAAGTCTTAAAAGTTTTATTACTCCATCAAAAGAATCTAAATCATCAATAATCTTTTTAAATAGTTCAAAACTCATCTGAGTTACTTTTCTATTTACTTGTTTAATTAAATTTCTATCTCCAGTAGGACAAAAAGTACATTGAAAATTACACGCACTTGATGGATCTATATATAAAGTAAAAGGAGTTAACAAGGGTATTACATCTTCTAATTTCTCCCTATAATCCACCTCAGATCTTGGTTTAATTTTAGCGGCCACAATTAAATCCTTTTTAATATATTTTCAGAGAATTTATCTATGTTATCAGGCATTCCATGAGTCATTTGCCCACAGTTTCTACAAATAGGATTAGATTTCCTTTTGCCTTCTAAAAACATCTTTTGATAATCTCTTAATTTACTCCCTAACCAAATATCTTTTAATTTTTCCTCGCGGGTATCTCCAATTAAAAGTTTTTTAGACCAATCCAGAAAACACAAACTAACTTTACCATCAGAATTTATGGAAAAAGAATAAAAAACATAAGGACAAACTGAAACTTCTTTTATTTCTTGACCATAAAGAGCAAGTTCATTATTTACTTCCAATCCATCTCTTAATTCAAACTCTGGCCAACATGACATTATATGTTCAATATATGCACTATCTGATATATCTTCAAATGTTTTTTTAAAAAATAATTTATCTTCTTCTGTTAAAATATCTCCATTAATTTTAACCACTATTTCACAGTTTTCTTTATTATTATATAAATCTCTAATATTAGCTACAAATTTATCAAAATCTATTTTATATTTTGAGAAGCTCATATACTGTTCTGCATTAACACCTTCAATAGATATATTTATTCTATCAATCCCTGAGTTAATCAATTTTCTATTTAACGTTGGATTTAATAAAGAACCATTAGTCGTAGTATCAACTCTTAATACACATCCACTATCTTTTGCATATTTTACCATTTCTGCAAAATTAGGATTTAATAAAGGTTCTCCATCTTTATATAGTCTTAGAACTTTAATAGGTGCAGAAAAATCCTTTAAATCATCAATAATTTTTTTAAAGAGATCAAAATTCATAGTAATAAAAGGTCGTCCAACCTTCTTCATTAATTCTCTATCTCCTGTTGGACAAAATCCACACTTAAAATTACAAGAATCTGAAGGATCTACATTAATTATAAATGGAGTACTTAAAGGTATTACTGTTTCTAGTTTAGTTCTATTATCTAAATCAATTCTTTTTAATTGTTTTTTTTCCATTTTTCTCTTCTAAAAATCTTTTAATATTATTTACAATATATTCTATTTGTTCTTGTGTTAATCCTGGATAAACTCCTATCCAAAAACTATTATTCATAACTTTATTTGTATTTGACAACTCATTAACTACTCTATAATCTTTATTTAGAATCATACTTTCAAACATTGGATGTTTAGTCATGTTTCCAGCAAATAGATTTCTTGTTTGTATTTTATTATCTTCAAGATATTCAACAATTTCATTTCTAGTAAAAGTTAAATTATCTTTTAATGTCATTATAAAACCAAACCAACTAGGAATAGAGTTCTCTTGTGCTTCCATAAAAGAAAACTCTTCTATATTTTTAAGTTCATTATATAATTTCTGAAAATTACTTCGTCGGCTTTCAATAAAACCTGGTAATTTATCTAACTGAGCTAAACCTATTGCTGCTTGCATATCTGTTGATTTTAAATTAAATCCAAAATGTGAATATACATATTTATGATCATAGCCTTTGGGCAGATTTTTAAATTCCTTACAAAATCTAACTCCACAGGTATTATCAACTCCACTTTCACACCAACAATCTCTACCCCAATCTCTCATACTTAAAATTATTTTCTTTAAAATAGGGTTATTAGTATATATAGCTCCACCTTCTCCCATTGTCATGTGATGAGGGGGATAAAAACTACTAGTTCCAATATCTCCAATAGTTCCTGTATATTTACCATCATATAAAGAGCCTAATGCATCACAATTATCTTCAATCAACCAAAGATTATACTTTTCACAAAATTTCTTTACTTCTTTTAAATTGAAAGGGTTACCTAAAGTATGAGCTATCATAATAGCTTTTGTTTTTGAACTTATTGCATCTTCTAATTTTGAAATATCAATATTATAAGTTTTTAATTCAATATCAACAAAAACCGGAATAGCCCCATACTGAACAATAGGAGAAACAGTAGTTGGGAATCCTGCAGCAACAGTAATTACCTCATCTCCTCTTTTAATTTGTCTATCTTTTAATAAAACAGAGGTAAGTGAAAAAAAAGCTAATAAATTTGCAGAACTTCCCGAATTAACCAAAAAAGCATATTTTGTACCTAAAAATTTTGCAAAATTCTTTTCAAACTTTTTTGAATAATTTCCATAAGTTAACCAAAAATCTAAAGAGCTATCAACCAAATTAATTAACTCTTTTTCATCAAAAACTCTACCCGCATAATTTATTTTAGCACCCGATGTAGCATTTTTATGTACTAATTCATAATATTCTTTAGTTTTCTCAAGTATTTCTTTTTTTAATTGTTCTTCTTTATTCATTTATTTCCTCTAAAGTTTTTTTAATTGCCTTTTCTAAACTATATTTTGCTTTAAATTCAGGTATAGCTTCACCTTTATTCCAAGGTTCCATAATCTCTCTTTCTCTATATTCTTTTTTACCCCAAATTATATTTAATTTACAATTTACCACTTTCTCAAAAATTTTAGATAATTCTTTTAAAGTAACTCTTGTATCAGATTTAATAGCAAAAGTTTTATTTCTGAATTTATCTTTGTTTTCACTTGATAAATGATTAATCAATACATAATAAGCTTCTACAATATCGTCTATAAAACTTATATCAATAATTTGTTCACCTTTTGACATAGCAATCTCTTCCTTCGTCTTTAAAGCATTTAACCATAAATTAAATATTTTATTTCTTGTATCATTTGGACCAAAAGTATCATTCAATTTTATTGTAGTGAAAATCATATCACTAGTTTGAGTAAAATAAAATGCAATTTTTTCAAATGCTTCTTTAGTAGCTGCATATAAATTTACAGGATTATAATCTTCATTTTCATAATTTTGCCAAAAAGTACCCGTATTAATAAACCAAGATACTTTACTTATTTTTGAAGCTTCTAAAATTTCTGTTCCAAATTTTATATTTGAGCTTATTAATGATGAAATATCCTGACTTTGATGATTAGCTAAAAAAAGTGATGCTAAATGAATAACTCCATCAAATTTATTCACTTTAAAATACTTGATTAAACTATCTATATCATCATTGTCATAAACGAAAATCTTTATTTTTTTATTTAAAAAAGAAGTATTACTATTTTTTCTTACAACTACATGTATATCAAAATCTTTATCAAGTAAAAACCTTACTAAATTTTGCCCTAAGAAACCACTTACTCCCGTTATCAAAATCTTCATTAAATTTCTTTATATATAAATGGACTATCAAAATCGTCAAAATTATCAGAAATTAAATCTCTTTGAGACAATATAGGATTTAAACAATTCCAATCAAATCCAAAAGAATCATATTTAATAGCCTTATCACATGAAATATTATAACAAGAACTCTGCAAATAAACTACACAAGTATTATCTTCTAAAGACTTAAATCCATGGGCTAATCCTTTTGGAATTATTAATACTTTTGAATTTAAAGAAGATAATTCCATTGAGTAATATTTTCCATAAGTAGAAGACCCTTTTCTTAAATCTAAAACTACATCTAATACTTTTCCCTTTGGAACATACACAACTTTATCATGTTCAAAAGGTGGTAATTGAAAATGCATACCTCTAATTACATCTTTATTTGATACATTAAAAAAAGACTCTTTAATTTCAAAATCTATTAAATTATCTCTAAAAAAATCCATATTAAATATTTTTGTGAAGCTTCCTCTATTATCGTTTAAAACAACAGGTTCTAATATTCTTAAACCTTTTATTGGTGTATCAATTAATTTCATTTTAAAACCTATCCCATTTTATACATTTACTTTTAGTACATAAAACAATAATTTTCATTTTTATTCCTCTAAAATTTCTATAAATCTTCTTATACTTGAAGATGAATCAAAATAGTTTTTTTCAATTGATTCAAGAATTATTTTTCCAATCACTTCTCTTGCTTCTTTATTTTGTATTAATAGTTCTAAACTTCTTTTGTATTCGTGAATATTCACTGTATTCATTTTAAAGTCTTTAAATTTATCTGTTCTTTGCTGATTATATTTTTCTTGAACTTCAAAATCATGGAAATTATTTTTCATTGTTAATACAGGTTTTCCCTTTGCCATAAATTCTAAAGTTGACAAACCTTGTGGATTTGGAAAAGTATTAGGCCAAATATCAATAATATGCCCATAAAGATGAGCATTAACTTCACCACAGAAATACCAACGATTTAAAGTAGATTTATTAATTTTAAGTTTTATAGAATCTATATCACCACTTCCTGCTGCAATATATATTACATTTTCATTTTTTTCTAAAATCTCATCTATGATATTTATATATTCATCTGAATTAATTTTAGACAATCTTCCTATAGTTCCTATTATTAATGAATTTTTTGGGTATTTTAATTTTTCTACTTCAATCACATTTTTATCAATAAAAGGATCTAAATATTTTTTATCCACAACATCTCCAAATTGTAAATATTTATATTTATCATAAATAATTTCATTAATCAAAAAATCGCCATGTTTTATTTTTTTATCTATATTTTTAATATCATACATAAAATTACCATGACTCCAATATATTTGTAAAGGAGCTGTTCTTGTAGTAAATAAAAAATTATATTCTGGCTGAGAATGCATTCCTACTAAAATATCAATATCTTCATTAATAATTAATTCTCTTAACTTAATACATTTCTCACTATAAGAAAAGAAAGGTGTTCTTTTACCTATTGTTTCAGTATGACAATCTATATATTCATATCCTAAATTCTTTATTTCATTAACAGTTTCATTATCAGAACCACCAAATTGTTGAAAATTCAAATCTAATATTATAAATTCATATTTATCATTATCTTGTTTTTTTAAAGCACTTAATAAGGAATATAACACTTTATAAATTGAATAATTAATCAATCTTTCTTGTAGAAATGCAACTTTAATAACTTTTTTTTCTTTATAATTTTTAGATATGGGCTTTAATTCATATTTCTTAATCATACTTTCTTTAATATATGTTTCAAGTTTTTTTTCTACTTTTTCATTAAAATATTTAAATTCTTCTTGTGTTGTTGAAACAGCATTCCATGAAAATTGTAAAGGAGTATAAAGGAATAAAACAAAGTCTTCATCATCTAATTTTATTGCTCTTTCAAATAATTCGTAAAGATAAGAGAATAATTCTTTAAAAGCTTGGATATTTCTTTCATAAAAAGAAACAGTCAAAGAATGAAACTTATAAATAATTTTTTCTTTTTCAAGTAAAGTTCTTTTGAAGAAATCTTTATCTTCCATAATAACTTCATACATAAATTTTAAATATTCACTCAACTTATCTTGAGGAAACATCATTTGTATTAAATCTTTATTTTCATAAATATTTACAAAATCATCAAAAACAACATAAACTTTAAAAAAATCTTTTTTATAAATATCTTCTAATTTAATATTTTGAAGAGTTTTTAATAGTGTTAAAAATATACTAAATTTTATATCTTTAAAAAAATAGTTCATATAAGTAGACTTATTGATTATATTAATCAATTCATTTATTAAAAATTGATTTTTATTTGATAAGGTATTTTCTTCATATAAATACTGTTTTATATAATAAAGTCCCAATATGGATTCATTATTTAATATTTTATTTTCTAAATTTATTTTACAATTGATTAAAACATCGCTAACTATATCATTAAAATCATCCATACTAAAAACTCCTACTCATTAAAATCTCTTCAACTTCTTGCAATTCAATATAACTATCAATATCTTTACTACTATTTTTATCCATAATATAAAATCCTGTATTTTTAGAAATAAACAAACTTTTATTTTTTAAAAAAGTATTAATATTTATAATATATATTGCTCCATTTGGATAATAAGCTTTAGGCAAAAGTTGTCTAGGAGAAAAGGGATATTCATCATTAACAATACCTTTTAAAACGCCATTATTCTCAACTGTAAAAGCCTTAAAAGGAGAATGATCAGGCTCATAAACACTAATCAATGCTTCATTATTACTTTCAAAAAACTTTTCAAAAGCAGCATCTATATGTTCAAAATTACGTAAAGGAGAGGTAGCTTGTAATAATATTAAAAAATCATACTCTTCTTCTAAATTATTAATAACATCTAATAAAACTGGTTCCGTTTTAATATAATCACCTGATAAATTAACATCTCTTTTATATGGAGTAGCTCCGTATTTTTTTGATATCTCTAAAATTTCATTGTCATCTGAAGAAACAATAGTTTTACTTATATATTTAGAATTTAATGAGGCTTCAATAGTCCACGAGATAAGTGGTTTTCCTAATAAATCAACTATATTTTTTTTAGGAATACTTTTTGAACCACCCCTTGCTGGAATAATAGATAATACTTTCAAATTAAATCTCTAAATTGTTTTTGATTAGATATTTCCCAAAAAAGTTCACTTTTTAATAATTTTAGAAATTTTTTATCACTATTTCCATCTCCAAAATCAATATCTTTTTTCATTTTTCCAAGAGTTAATACTTTTTCTATACCATTTAAAATCAGCACTTTCTCAAAATCAATATTCAATATGTTTTTAGATAAGCTTCTATTTTTCTGTCTATTTCCAATATTAATTGTAGGTATCTCGTAGTACGGTGCTTCTCTAATTCCTGCACTTGAATTTCCAATTATAAATTTTGCATTTTTTAATAAAACTAAAAAATATTCAAATCGTAGTGAAGGAAAAATTTTAATTCTTTTACTATTTTTAAATCGCTCATATTCATCTAAAATTATATTAGAACCCAAATCATTATTTGGATATATTATTATATAATTCATATTGCTTTCTAAAATAGAATCTACTAAAGTTTTAACTTGCTCTTTTATCTTGTCAACTTCAGTTGTTACAGGATGAAACATCAAAATAGCATACTTATCAAAAGAGATTTCATAATAATTTTTTACAAAATCTAAAGATGGTAATTTTTTTGAATTCATAACATCAAGATCTGGACTTCCTATTGTGAAAACACTACTTTCTTCTTCTCCCATTTGAATCAAACGTTTTTTTGCCTCTTCATTAGATGTTAAATGAATATGAGAAAGTTTTGAAATAGAGTGTCTTATAAGTTCATCAATTGTACCTGAAAGTTCACCTCCTTCTATATGAGCAACTAATACGTTATTTAAACTTCCTACAATTGCTCCTGCCATAGCTTCTATTCTATCTCCATGAACAATTATTAAATTTGGTTTTATTTCACCTATATAATGAGAAAATCCTTCAATTGTTTTGGCTAAGTTTCTATCCATATGAATAATATCATCATGATTTATGAAAGGGTAAATATTTTTAAAACCAGATTTCTCAATTTCAATAATTGTTTTACCATATTTGCTTATCATATGCATTCCAGTAACAAAAATATGAACGTCAAATATATCAGATTCTTGTGTTATTTTTATTAATGATTTTATTTTTCCAAAATCTGCTCTAGTACCAGTTAGAAAAACTATTTTCTTTTTATTCATTTATATCTGTCCAAGATATATGTTCATCATCACTTATATCTCTATTCACTATTTTTCCAAGTAAAGAAGAATAATATTCAGCTTTTATGGGCCCCGTACCTGGCCTTTTAACCCAAATATTATCTTTTGTAAGTATTTCACCTTTTTTAATAGATTTTATTGAAACAACAGTTGCAAAAGCAAAATCAATTGTAACTTGCTCCTCTATTGCTGCTTCTTTTTTTCCACCTCGCATAAGAGCAATTTCACTACTTCCTATTATTAACTCTTTTAAAGCAATTGGATCCATTGAATTAATTATATCAGGACCAGGTCTATCCATTTTATCTGTAAAATGTCTTTCTAAAATACAAGCACCTAATGCAGTTGCGGCGAAACATGCTCTATTTGATGTTGTATGGTCAGATAAACCTATTATTGCATTTGGAAATTCTTTTTGTAGTTCTTGCATAGCGCCCAATCTAACAAGATGAATTGGAGTAGGATAAAGATTAGTTGTATGTAACAAGGCATAGGGTACATTATATTTTTCAAGTATTTCTACTGTTTTTTTAATAGATTCAATATTATTCATTCCAGTACTTACAATCATTGGCTTACCAAAAGAAGCAATGTGTTCTATCAAAGGATAATTATTACATTCACCTGATCCAATTTTATAAGAAGAGACTCCCATTCGTTCTAATCTATTAGCCGCTGCTCTTGAAAAAGGAGTACTTAAAAAAATCATTCCTTTTGACTCAACATACTGTTTTAGACTAATTTCATCTTCTTCATTTAAAGCACATCTTTCCATGATTTCATAAATAGAGACAGAAGAATTACCTGGGATTACTTTTTTTGCTTCTTTACTCATTTCATCTTCTACAACATGTGTTTGATGTTTAATAATTTCAGCACCAGATTTCCACGCAGCATCAACCATTTCAAATGCTGTTTTTAAACTTCCTTCATGGTTAATTCCAATTTCAACAATCACTAAAGGTGGATAATCTAATCCAATTTTTCGATTTTCTATTACTATTTCATTCATGCTAAATCTTTTTTAATAATTATGTAGTTATAATAACTTAGATTAACTAAAAATTAGGTTTCTTTATGCAAAACAATTCAATACCAGAAGATATTACAAAAATTCAAAAAAAATTAGCATTATTTGAAAAAAATTCTAGAAACTATAAAAAATATACAAAGATTCTTGCAAAACACATTAAATCATACACTATGAAAAAAAGAGTAAATGCCCATATTAAAACTATTGAGACTATTGAAAAAATAGAAAAAGAAGTTAAAGAATAAAAAACATTACAATTTGTAATAAAAATCTATCCTTCATAAAAAACCTGCTAAAATTCCATCATAAATAAGAACAAACAAATATAGGAAGTAACATGGATGACAATCAAAAAAAATCTTTAGAGTTAGCAATTAAGCAAATTGATAAAACATTTGGTAAGGGTACACTTATCCGACTGGGAGATAAAGTTGTAGTTCCTACTGAAACTATTAGTACAGGTTCTTTAGGACTTGATTTAGCACTTGGTGTTGGTGGTCTTCCAAAAGGAAGAGTTATAGAAATCTATGGACCTGAATCTTCTGGTAAAACTACTTTAACATTACATGCTATTGCAGAATGTCAAAAATCTGGTGGTGTTTGTGCATTTATTGATGCTGAACACGCTTTAGATGTTGGATATGCAAAAAGATTAGGAGTAGATACTGATAATTTACTTGTTTCTCAACCTGATTTTGGTGAGCAAGCTTTAGAGATTTTAGAAACTGTTATTAGATCAGGTGCTGTTGATTTAGTTGTAATTGACTCAGTTGCTGCTCTTACTCCAAAAGTAGAAATTGATGGAGATATGGATGACCAACAAGTTGGTGTTCAAGCTAGACTTATGAGTAAAGCATTAAGAAAAATCACTGGTTTATTAAATAAAATGAACTGTACAGTAATTTTCATTAACCAAATAAGAATGAAAATTGGAATGACAGGATACGGAAGTCCTGAAACTACAACAGGTGGAAATGCACTTAAATTCTACTCATCTGTAAGACTTGATATTAGAAGAATTGCTACACTTAAACAAGGTGAAAATTCAATTGGTAATAGAGTAAAAGTAAAAGTTGTAAAAAATAAAGTTGCAGCTCCATTTAAATTAGCTGAATTTGATATTATGTTTGGTGAAGGTATTTCTAAAACTGGTGAATTAGTTGATTATGGTGTTAAACTTGATATTGTTGATAAAGCTGGTGCTTGGTTCTCTTATGGAGATTCTAAAATTGGACAAGGAAGAGAAAACTCAAAAGTATTCTTAAAAGACAATCCAGAAATAGCAAAAGAAATTGAAAGAAAAATTCTAGAATCAATGGGAATCAACGATGCTTTAATAAGTAGTACTTCTGATGATCTTGAAGATGAAGCAGAAATCGAAGAATAGAAATTTAGAATAAAACTAACTAAAAAAAGGGAATACCTATTCCCTTTTATCAAAAAAACTCTCAAAAAAAACCACTCTTAAAACTACAAAAGCAAATAACAAATTTATTTTAGCTATAATCTATAAAATTATGAAATATAGGAGACCTAAGTGGTATTTATCGATAATGTATACGCTGATGAAGTATTAGATTCAAGAGGAAATCCAACTGTAAGAGCAACAGTTATATTAAGTGATGGTACAAAAGGTAGCGCTATAGTACCAAGTGGTGCTAGTACTGGGAAAAGAGAAGCATTAGAATTAAGAGATGCTGACAATAGATTTTTGGGTAAAGGTGTTTTAAAAGCTGTTGAAAATGTAAACACTACAATTGCAAATGAATTAATCGGATTAAGTCCTTTTAATCAAGCTGAAATTGATGCAACAATGAAAGATATTGACGGAACTCATAACTATTCTAACCTTGGTGCAAATGCTGTATTAGGTGTTTCAATGGCAACAGCACGTGCAGCTGCAAATTCACTTCAAATTCCATTATATAGATATTTAGGTGGAGCAAATGCTATGACTATGCCTGTACCTATGTTTAATATTATTAATGGTGGAGAGCATGCAAACAACTCTGTTGATTTCCAAGAATATATGATTATGCCTGTTGGATTTGAAAACTTCAATGAAGGTTTAAGAGCTGTTTCTGAAATTTATCAACACTTAAAAAAAGTAATTGATTCAATGGGTGAAAGTACTGCTGTTGGTGATGAAGGTGGATTTGCTCCAAACTTAAAATCAAATGAAGAACCAATCACTGTTATTATGACTGCTATTGAAAAAGCTGGTTATGTTGCTGGTGAGCAAATTGCTATTGCTCTTGATGTCGCTGCATCTGAGTTAATTAATGAATCAGGGAAATATGTATTAAAATCTGAAAATAGAGAACTTACTTCAGCTGAGTTAGTTGCTTATTATGCTGATTTATGTGCAAAATATCCAATCGTTTCTATTGAAGATGGATTAAGTGAAGATGACTGGGATGGATGGAAAATATTAACAGAAGTTTTAGGTTCAAAAGTTCAATTAGTTGGAGATGATTTATTTGTTACAAATGCTTCAATTTTAGCTGAAGGTATTAAAAAAGGAATTGCAAACTCTATTTTAATAAAACCAAATCAAATTGGATCAGTAAGTGAGACTATGCAAACAATTAGACTTGCTCAAAGAAATAACTACAATTGTGTTATGTCACATAGATCAGGTGAAAGTGAAGATGCATTTATTGCTGATTTTGCTGTTGCATTAAATTGTGGTCAAATCAAAACAGGAAGTACTGCAAGAAGTGATAGAATCGCTAAATATAACAGACTACTTGAAATTGGTGCAGAAATTGCTTATGCGGAATATTTAGGGAAAGAACCTTTTAAAAAATAGTATTAAGCAATGAAATTATTAACAACTTATAAGAAATTTATATTAATAGCATTTATATCATTAATGATTACGATATTTTTTTCTTATCATTTTGTTAATGTTCTCTTTGGAGATAACTCTTTACAAGTTTATAATTCTTTGAAATATAAAAAAGAGTATCTCGAAGGTGAAATTCTTCGATTACAAAGAGAAAATGCTTATTTACAAAAAGAGTATTTTGAATTAAAAAACTTGGAGCCTGAACAATGAAAACTTTATTTTTATTTACATTAACTATTATTTTATCTATAAATTTAAGTGCTAGAGAAAATCCATTTGCAGTTACAAATGCATATGAAGAAGAAGCAGCTAAAATCATAGAATTAAATGAAACACCTGCAACTGTAGAAAGTATACAAGAAGCACAATATATAAAAGAAATGCAAGAAAAAATGTCAAAAACTACAGCTGCTGATGTAAATAAAAATAAAGTAGAAGATGCTGTAAAAAGAATTGTTCCTCTTATTAAAGATGGTCCAAATCCTTCTAAAACTTACTCTAAAAAAGAAGTTGATTCTATGATACAAAATACAAAGAAAACAGCTGAGCAAAACACTAAAGAAATCGTAAGAAAAGAGTTATCAAAAACACAAAATACAGAACCAACTCAAGTTGTATATGTAAAACCTAGATCTGATGTTGCTGAAGATGATGCACTAGTTAGTAAAAAATTACTTTCTTTTCTTAAATTAGAGTTTAATGATAATAAACTAATCATTCATACTGATTATAAAGTTTCGAAAAAGTTCTCAGTAACTAAAGAGAATAAAATCATTATTGACTACAAAGCTAAAATCAACTTCTTAACATTAAGAGATGAGTTAGACTCAAGAAACTTCAAAAGAATTGCAGTTGGTAATCACAAATCTGAAGGTTATTTCAGAGTTGCTATTGAGTTAATTGATAAGCCATCAAAATATGATGTAAAATATGAAGATAATTTAATTACTATTTCTAAAATAAACTAAATTCGTAATTATTCTAATAACTATCATTACAAGCAATACTTCCAAAATCGAAGCCAAAATAAAGGCATAGTAGTATTCTTGTGTTATAGAGTGATTATTGTAAGCTATTGTTGATACTGCAATTAATAGTGTCAATGGTATTGAGTGTGACAAGCCTAACATAAAGAATTTATTCCATCCCATTTCTTTTACAAATAATAATGAAGCTAATAATCGAATAGCAATCATTGCAAATGTGATTAAAAATGCTTTTATAACCAAATCCCAGTCTAATAGTGCTTCGATTTCCAAAGATGCACCAACTGATATGAAAAATATAGGAACAAGCCAACCAAAACCAAAATGCTCTAATTTATGTGGTAGTTGTTTATTATGCTCTTCAAAGAATGTTGTAATAAATATCCCTGCAATAAATGCTCCAAAAGCAATCTCAAGATGTAAATACATCATAACTGTTATCATTAGGAAAAAAATAGCCATAGAGATTCTTATATCTTGTTCTTGATGATCTTTTTGTGGCATTAAATAGTTTTTAATCTCAGGAAACCACCAAATAAGATTATGAAATAGTTTATAAACCATAAGCATAGCAACTAAAAAGAGTATAAACAAAGTCATAGTTTTATAAAAATCAACTCCAACTCCAAACTCTAAAGCAGCCGAAACAGTAGTTAAGGCAAAAATAGATAATATCTCACCAATAAGACCTACAATAAAAGCCATTTTTATCCACTCAGTATCACCATACTCTTTTTTAAGAGCTGCAAGTACTCCAATAGATATCAAAGGCAGTATAACTATAAAAATCTTTCCTAAGTCAAAGTATAAGGTAATAAGAATAGAAGATGAAAATAAAATTGCATTATACAAAAGTGATTTTTTAAGCATCGTAGGGGAGATTGATAATAACTTCTTTAAATCAATCTCAAGACCGGCCAGAAACATTAAATATAAAAATCCTAATTCAGCAACAAGGTGAAATATTGGATGTTCTGTAATAAAAGCTAAATACGCTGCAATTGCTCCCATCATAATTTCAACAGGAATTGTAGGTAATTTTAAAAGTTTAGATACTAATGGTGAAGTAAATATTATTAATGAAATAGATATTATTATTAATATTTCTTCACTCATTAATTAGACCTACTTCTCGTCTGGCATTACATGAAAATTTTTAGCTATTTTATAACCTAAAGCTTCTAATGCATCAACATCATCTTTTGGTGATTTACCAGTAGTAGTTAAATAATCTCCAATAACAAATGCATTTGCACCTCTGTTAAAAATTTCATATTGATCATCACCAAACATTACTTCTCTTCCACCTGCAACCATTATTTTATGTGCATTTGGAATCATCTTTCGTGCAAGTGTAATTAAATCAAATGCTTCTTCTTTATTAATAGTATTTTTTACTATTGGTAAAGCTTCATTTGGGTGAAAAAAGTTTAATGGAACATTCATAGGATCAAGTGAATTAATAGCTTCCAACATAGAAATTCTATCTTCTTGAGTTTCACCCATTCCAAAAATTCCACCACAAACTAATTTTAAACCAGCTTCTTTAACATTTAAACATGTTTGATATCTTTCATCCCAAGAGTGTGTTGTACAAATAGTTGGGTAAAAATCTCTTGATGTTTCTAAATTGTGGTTATAATTACTAATACCTGCTGCTTTTAGCTCTTTTAATTGCTCAACAGTAGCTGTTCCATTACATGCAATTAACCTAAGTCCTAAATTTTCTTTATTAATAGCTCGTGCAGCCTGGGCTATAAATTTAGTTTTCTTTTCAGTTAGTCCAAGTCCTGCTGTTACTAAACAAAACCCAACAGCTCCATTTTCTCTAGCTTTTTTAGCTTCTAATATAATTTGTTCAATACTTTTAAGTGTGTATCTTTGAATATCAGCTTTATATCTTACACTTTGTGTACAGAATTTACAATCTTCGTTACAAGTACCACTCTCAACATTACAAATTGCACATAGAAATATTTCTTCTTGATTATCGTTCATATATATATTCTTCTTTCTCAAATTTTATGTTTTTACTATTTTTAAAATACCGTGTGATTATATACTCATTTTCTTTAATCTCAAGTTGTACACACTCAATCAAAGGCTTTTCACGTGCACATACTTCTCCTGGATTTATAAATAAAGTTTTATTTTTATATTCACATTCAAACATATGAGTATGCCCAAAAATCACCACATCACTGTCAGGTGTCATATAATATGGTAAATGCATCAGTTTGAATTTTATATCTTTTATTTTAAAATAGTATGGTTCTGTTTTTATATTGTATTTTGTTTCTAATGAAAATAAACTTCTGTCGTTATTTCCAAAAACTGCTACATATTTAAGTCCTGAATTTTCCAAAAGTTCTAGATTTTTCTCAATACATAAATCACCTGCATGAACTAAATATTCACTTTGCTTTGCTTTTAGTAGATCAATTACTTCTTTAGTATAGTCACCTTTTAGGTGACTATCAGATAAAATGCCAATTTTCATAATTACTTATCAGCACTCTTTTTTGTAGTAGTTTTTTTAGCTGTAGTTTTCTTTGGTGTCGCTGCTTTTTTTGCAGGAGCTTTTTTTGTAGTAGTTGTTTTACCTTTCGATTTTGAATCTTTTGAAATAATTTCAAGACAATCTTCTAATGTTAAATCTTTTGCTTCCATTCCTTTTGGAATTTTGAAGTTTTTTCTACCTTGTTTTATATATGCACCATATTGCCCAATTAAAATTTGTATTTTTTCTTTATCAAATACTTTTATTGTAGCTTTCTCTTTTGCCTCATCTAAATCTTTTATAATTTCTAAAGATCTTGGTAAGTCAACAGTATATGGATCATCAGTTTTTAGTGAATAATATTTTGTTTTAATTTGTAAATAAGGTCCAAATCTTCCAATATTTGCTT